>Ga0310837_100710_pt1 | contig 19701 bp, 15 predicted proteins | sample SM_ome_5_FD_201315 | JGI IMG/M metagenome (GOLD analysis project Ga0310837, IMG submission 201315) | Sorghum-adapted microbial communities enriched on stacked mutant (SM) sorghum from Joint BioEnergy Institute, Emeryville, California... ...
AGGTTTTTGGAAAAATCCGCCTACCCGACGGAAAGGGAGGACCTTGACCGGTTTGTGGCCGATATGGTCGAGGCGATCCGCCGCTACCGGGATGCGCATGCCGTGGAAGGGATCGCCATCAGCCTTCCGGGCTATATCAATATTGATACCGGCTACTCCGAAAAGGCCGGGGCGGTCACCGCCTTGCATAAAAAGAATTTGAAGGAGATATTGGAGGAACGGGTCCATCTTCCCGTGGAAATCGAAAATGACGGCAACTGTGCCGCCATCGCCGAAAAGGTGAGCGGGAACGCGCAGGATTGCGACGATTTTATTTGCATGACCATCGGCACCGGGATCGGCGGCGGGATTTATTTGAACGGGGATATTTACCGCGGCCGCCGGTTCATGGCCGGGGAATACGGCATGATGATCACCTATTTGGACGGCGGGACGATGCGGAATATGCATGAAACCTCCGGCACGGCCAGTTTGGTCTTCCAATACCGGGAGCTGAAAAATCTTCAGGAACCCGTGGAAGGGGAAAAAATCTTTGCGGAGGCGAAAACCGACCCCGACGTCAAGGCCCTCCTCGACCGGTGGATCGGCCATATCGCCAGGGGCGTGTACAACCTTGTCGTCACGCTGAATCCGGAAAAAATGCTGATCGGCGGCGGTGTCAGCGCCCAGCCCTATTTGATCGAAGAAATCAACCGGCAGCTGGAAGGGTACGAGTTCTGGGAGGATTTTAAAATCCCCGTCGTCCCCTGCAAATACCGGAATGACGCCGGCATGCTCGGCGCTTTCTATCATTTTCAAAAGATGCGAAGGAAAAGGCAAGCGGAAAGGTAATATGATCTTTCAACCTCTAGAGCAGGCGGCTGCCCGTGAAAATCCGCGGTTTTGCTCCTCTGCTTTGGAGGATATTTTTTTATTGCGGGTTGGTTTAAAAGGAAAACTCTTCCATTGTCTCGGACGGCGGATTGGCGCGGCTGTAGTCTTATGGGTTTTACGTAGAGGCCATCCCTTTCCACAAAAGGAGCATCCCCGCATGGAAAAAGGACGACGCCCATTTTTTCAACAGGAAGATTTTTCCCATAAAAGAAAATTCCATAAAAGGTGAAGCTTATGAGACAAAGGTTCGCTTTTTTCGTCTTTATTCTCCTTTTTTCCGTTTGTTTCTTTCTTATGATGTATTACGGCGAAAAGACTTTCTTCGTAAAGAAAACGGCGAAAAGTGAAGCGAAGAAACAGGCCTACCATTTCGTCCTTATCCCTGAAGAAACGGATAATGAATATTGGCGCATCATCGAGAAAGGGGCGAGGGAGGCGGCGGAAAAATACAATGTATATTTGGAGTATCTGGGTCCGAAACGGGCAAATATGGGCGAACATGTGCGGATTTTGGACAAAGAGATTGCCGGAAAAGTAGACGGGATTATGACCCAGGGCATTTCGGAAGATCATTTTACCCCTTTAATCAATAAAGCGATGGATCGGGGGATTTCCGTGGTTACCGTCGACGCCGATGCTCCCTACAGCAGAAGGGAAGTATATGTCGGCACCGATAATTATGCCGCCGGTTTTTTGGCGGGGAAAGCCCTGCTTGAGGATACGGAGGGAAAACAGGTCGTCGGAATTGTGACGGGCCGTTTCGATGCTTCCCATCAACGGCTGCGTGTCCAAGGATTTCGGGATGCCGTTGAAAAAGAAAAACGGATCGAAATCGCAGGGATCAAAGAATCGGGAATTTCCAAAACCGGCGCCGTCCAAGCGACCTATGATCTATTGAAAGAGCACCCCGATATTACCGCATTTTACGGCACGAGCGCTTTGGACGGGCTCGGAATCGCCCGGGTCATAAGCACCATGCGGCCCAATTCGGATCCGTATATCATCACCTTTGATACTTTGCCGGAGAACATGGATTTATTGCGGGATGGGAAAATTGATGCCATTGTTGTGCAACATCCTTATGAAATGGGCTATCGGGCCGTGGAGATGCTGGTGGAATTGAAAAAAGGAAATCATCCGGAAAGATTGCAATATACGGAAAGCCATATTTTAAGGCAAAAGGATTTGGACCAATTTTTGAAGGAAAACAAGGGGTTATTCGGCGATGAAGACGATCCGGACTAAATTGATCGCCTATTTTTTGGTTTTTGTCCTTTTGTTCAATTGCGCGGCCACGGCGATTTATTTAAGCAGCAGCCAATTGCTGAACGCCTATGATTCCGGGATTGACCGATTTTTCATTTTGAATTCCATCTCGCAAACGATCACGGAACTGATCGGCAAGGTGAACCGGTTCGTCGTGGAACGGGATGCCGGATACGTAAAGGATTTCCAACAATTAAGAATGGAACTGGAAAATAGGAAAGATCTTCTCGATAAAGAGATGTCCGGATTGGATCCATACCAATTAAAAAAATATGAAAATATGATCGGCACATTCATCGAAGAAAGCGAATTAACGATCGGATTTGCCTTGAAAGACGACATTGATTTGTACAACTTTCATTTGCAGGAGGCGCAAAACACTTCCAACTACATCAAAGAAACCACGCTGGATTTAATTGATTTGGAACTGAACGAATACCAAGCCTTCTATCGGCAACTGAACGAACGGAATGAAAATTTCCGCAAATTTATTGTCTTTTTATTCCTGACCTCGACCTTGTTGGCCGTATTCTTCGCCCTGTGGTTTTCCAAAGAGTTAAATCAGCCGATCCAAGCTTTGACCAAAATGGCCAGGGAGGTTTCGGCCGGCAATTTGGAAGGGGAGGCCCTGAAGATCCGGACCAATGACGAGTTGAAAATATTAGGGGAAGCCTTTAATCAAATGCGCGGCAATATTCGCGATTTGATTGAAGAAATCAGGAAAAAATCGGAACAGGAACAGCTTTTAAAGGAATTGGAATTGAAACATTTGCAAAACCAGATTCAACCCCACTTTCTTTTCAATACTTTAAATACCATTTCCCGAATGGCCTTTTTGGAGGAAGCGGAACAGACCATGAAGTTGATCGAATCGGTTTCGTCCCTGCTCCGGTACAGCCTCGGGGATCTGAAAAAATCCGTCACTTTGGCGGAAGAAATCAAAGTCGTGGAGGATTACTTTCATATTCAGCGGACCCGCTTTTTCGACCGGATTTCCTTTTCCGCGCATATCGACCAAGATTGTTTGGATACGGAGATCCCCCGCCTGATATTGCAGCCGATCATTGAAAACGCTTTTATCCATGGGGTGGAAGGAAAGGAAGAAGGCGGAGAAATCCGCCTGTCCGTCTATCAGTCGGAAGACGTTGTCATCGTCGAGGTGAAAGATAACGGAGCCGGTATGGCCGAAGAAAAGATTCGAAAGTACTTATCGATGGATGCCGGTCGTCCGTCCGACGCGCATACCGGCCATACGACCGGTTTGGGGTTGGAAAATGTCATCCGCAGGTTGCAGCTGTTTTACGGAAAAAAAGAGGTCATCAACATTTCTTCCAAATTGGGCGAAGGGACAACGGTGCAATTGTTCTTGCCGAAAAAACAACGGACGGCAAATCGGGAAAAGGGGTGAAATGATTTGGATATAAAAATTGTATTGGCCGATGATGAAATGATCGAACGAAAGGCGATGAAAAAAATCATCGACGAACATTTCGGAAAATCCGTGGTCATCGGGGAAGCGGCCAACGGACGTCAGGCGATCCAACTGGCGAAAGAAAAGAAACCGGATTTGATGCTGATGGATGTCAAGATGCCCGGAATCGACGGACTGGAAGCCATCGAAACGATCCGGAAGGATCATCCGGACATAAAATTTATCATGATCTCCGCCTATGATTCTTTTGAATACGCGAAAAGGGCGATGAAAGAGGGCGTCAAGGAGTATATATTGAAACCCGCGACAAAAAAAGAAACAGTAGAAGCCATCATTCGCGTTTACAAAGAAATTGCGGCCGAAAGGGAGCGGGCGGAAAAGGAACAAAAATCCCGTGAATTTACAAAACGATTGTTTATGCAAAAATTGGCGGAATATGACGTGAATGACGAAACGATGGAGATGCAAAAGGAGATCTTTCCTGCGTTCCGGTCGGGATTTTTTCTGATCGGAGAGTTTTCCCATGAAGCGGACGTAGATGGCTTCATCCGTGCCTGCAATAATTGGCGGGAAGGATCGGCGATTGCAGATAAAAAAAGAAATCAAGCGATCGTCTTAATCCTCAGCGGCAAGAAACTCGCAAAGGCGGATGTGCTATCTTTTGTTCGCGAATGCTTCTTATCGACGCCCAATAAAAAATGGATCGGGATCGGCGACATTTATGAAAGACTGAAAGATCTCCCCAAGTCTTATCAGGAGGCGCTTTTAACCCTCCAACATTTAAAGAAGGCGGATCACGCGGGTTACGGTTTTCCCCATGTGCGGAAAGCCGGCGGGACCAATTGGCCGGAAGAAATTTGCGATTGCCTGTTTGCCGATGATTTAACGGGCGCGCTTAACCGGCTGCAGGCCTTTTTTTCCGGGAGTGGACAAAGGGATGCCGTGCAAGAATTGTATTTCAAGATCAAACAGAGGCTCGGGGAAAAAGGGATCGGGACAGACGAATACGGTTTTAAAGACATACTTTCCTTGCAGGAATGGCGGGACTTCCTCCATTTTTGTTGCTTGCAAGTCTCTTCCTACCATCAATCCCAAGGATATATAGAAAGGGCAAAAGCCTATATCCAAGAACATTATCAGGAACCGATCGCTTTGGAAGACGTTGCCAAAGTTGTCGGATTAAGCCCGCCTTATTTTACCAAGTTATTTAAAGAGAAAACGGGGCAAACCTTTATCGACTATTTGACGGAAATCCGTTTGAAAAAGGCAAAGGAGCTTCTCTTGGAAAACCGGTTAAGCTTAAAGGAAATCAGTTATGAGGTAGGCTATAAGGATCCGAATTATTTCAGCCGGGTGTTTAAAAAATATTTCCGCCAGTCCCCCCGAAAATTTCAAAAACGCGTCTTAAAAAAATGAAGATTTTATTAAAAAAGTACAGAAATATTTCCCCTGATCCGAAAACGGGTTTCCGTAAAATTAGTATTGAAAGCGATAACAATCCGATTTACAGGGGGGAGGAAATTGAAAAAATTCCGTTTGTTGCTTGCCTTGTTTCTCGCCTTTTCGCTTGCATTAAGCGGGTGTAATAGCAAGTCGGAAAAAAGTTCGGGAAATAAAAAAGAAGAAAAGAAACTGGAAATCTTCAGCTGGTGGACCGGAGCGGGGGAAGAGGACGGCCTGCTGGCGCTTTTGGAATTGTTTAAAGAAAAATATCCGGATATTGAGGTGGAAAACGCTGCGGTTGCCGGCGGCGCCGGCACCAACGCCAAGGCCGTTTTGGCTACCCGCATGCAAGGGAATAATCCGCCTTCCACATTTCAAGTGCACGGCGGCCAGGAATTGAATGCCAGCTGGGTCGCCGCTGGAAAAATGGAACCGTTAAACGATTTGTATGAACAGGAAGGATGGATGGACAAGTTCCCGAAAGATTTGATCGATATGGTGAGTGTGGACGGAAACATTTATTCCGTTCCGGTCAATATTCACCGCAGCAATGTTTTATGGTATAACAAAAAAATTTTTGAAGAAAACAACCTGAAAGTGCCGACAACTTTCGACGAGTTTTTTGATGTTGCGGAAAAATTGAAGGCCAAAGGCATTACGCCTCTCGCCTTGGGAGATAAGGAGCCATGGACGGCCACCCACATCTTCGAAAATGTACTGTTGGCCAAGTTAGGCCCTGAAGGTTACAAAAAGCTGTGGAGCGGCGAACTTTCATTTGACGATCCGAAAGTAAAAGAATCAGTAGAAATTTTTGGAAAAATGCTTTCCTACGTCAACGAGGACCACAGTTCCCGAAATTGGCAGGACGCCTCCCAGCTGGTGGCAAAGGGGGAAGCGGCGATGAATATTATGGGGGACTGGGCAAAGGGCTATTTTGTCAATGACATGAAATTGAAAGTCAATGAAGATTTCGGCTATGCACCGACTCCGGAAACGGACGGATATTTTATGGTCGTTACCGATACATTCGGTCTGCCCAAGGGTGTGAAAAATGCGGATGATGTGAAGAAGTTTTTAAGCGTGCTGGGTTCCGTGGAAGGGCAAGATGTATTTAATCCGTTGAAAGGTTCCATCCCGGCGAGAATTGACGCCGATATGTCCAAATACGATCAATACGGGAAAGATACGATGGAAGACTTTAAAAACAGCAAATTGGCGCCGAGTCTTGCCCACGGGTCGGCAGCGCCCGAAGGCGTTTTAACCCGGGTGAACCAGGCCGTAAATATCTTCGTTACCCAGAAGGACGTGAAACAGTTCATTGACGCCTTGAAAACCGCGGCGCAAGATTTGTAGGAAAAAGAAAAAGGGGGGTATTCCCCCTTTTATCCATAAAATATTGCTCCGGGCCGATTGATTTGACTTTCAGTGCTTTTTGAACCCAAAAGGGAAGGGATTCCTTTTTTAAAATGGAAGATTTGACAGTCCGACCGTCTTTCTTCCAAAGTGGAATCAGCTTCTTCGGGAGAGATGATCGATGGAACCTGTCAAAGAGTTACAACCGAAAAAGTTTGTGCCGATTCATGCGAAACGAAGGAAAAAATTATCGGCGGATCAATGGCTTGCCGTTCTGTTTTTATCCCCTTCAATTGTTTGTATTGCTGTGTTTGTGTACGGATTTATCGGATGGACGGGATATGTATCCTTAAGCAACTGGAACACGATCATTCCCGATTTTTCTTTCGCCGGACTGAAAAATTATTTGTTTTTGTTCAAGGACTTCCGCTTCCAAGCGGATTTACGGAATACCCTTTTCTTCACCGTTTTCTTTATCGGGCTCGTTATTGTGATGGGCTTGGGTTTGGGCATTTTGCTGGACCAAAAATTGGTGCGGGGCGAATCTCTGTTTCGGAATATCTTCTTTTTTCCAATGGCCTTATCATTTGTGGTCACGGGTGTCGTCTGGCAATGGATTTTAAACCCGTCAACCGGAATCAATCTCTTTTTGAAGCCCTTCGGCATTCAGCCGAAATGGTATACGGACACAACAATATATGGCGGATTTCAATGGGGAAAGATTGAGTTCGGCCTTCCCGTTGCCATCATTGCCGTGGTTATTGCGGCCGTGTGGCAAATGACCGGTTTTGCCCTGGCGATGTATTTGGCCGGCCTGCGCGGGATTCCCGACGAGATCCGGGATGCGGCCCGCATCGATGGATGTTCCGAGTTCCAACTTTACCGGAAAGTCATCATCCCTTTGTTAAAGCCGATTACGGTCAGTGTGATGATCATGATGGCCCATATTTCCTTGAAAATTTTTGATTTAATTTATGCCATGACCGGTCCGGGAGCGAACTTCGTAACTGATGTACCAGGTGTTTTCATGTTTGAAACAACTTTCCGCGGGAATTACTATGCGAACGGGGCGGCGATTGCCATCATCATGCTGCTTACGGTTGCCGCATTTATCATTCCCTATTTGCGGCACAGCAGAAGGGGGGAACCATAATCGTTATGGCTGTTCTGAAGCGTCCCCTGATTTATCTCGTGCTCATCGTGTGCAGTATTTTCTTTTTAATGCCGGTATACGTGATGTTGGTAACCAGCATAAAGCCTATTGAAGAAGTTTCGCTGGATGGTATGTGGTCATTGCCGTCAAAGATCGATTTCACCAGTTACAGCGAAGCCTTTGGGAAACTTGCACCGAACTTTCTCAATTCCGTGTATCTGGTTGTTCCGGCCACGGTCCTTTCGGCGCTTCTCGGGGCGATGAACGGTTACGTCCTGTCCAAATGGCGGTTTAAAGGGTCGGAAACCTTGTTTACGTTTATGCTGTTTGGAATGTTTATTCCCTATCAGAGCATTTTGATTCCCTTGATCCAGTTTTTACGGGATATCGGGCTTTACAACACCATTCCCGGACTGATCCTTGTGCACGTCGTTTACGGGATTCCCATAACCACGCTCATGTTTCGCAATTTTTACGCCAGTATCCCGGATGAGATGATCGAATCGGCGAAAATCGACGGCGCCGGATTCATAAAGATTTTCCGTCACATCATGCTGCCTTTATCCGTTTCCGGTTTTGTCGTCGTCGGGATCTGGCAGTTTACGAACATATGGAACGAGTTTTTGTTTGCCGTCACCATTACCCAATCGGATAAGCAGCCGATCATGGTTGCCCTGCAAAATTTGTCGGGCAGCCAAATCGTCCAATGGAACGTGCAAATGGCCGGGGCATTGCTTGCCGCCTTGCCGACGCTGTTTGTATACATCCTTTTGGGCAAATATTTTGTTCGCGGATTATTGGCGGGATCGGTGAAAGGATAACCGCGGAACATCCCTTTGTTGCGATTGGGATGATATCTATTCGAGTGGAAGAAAATCCCCCGCTTGGCCGGCTGGCCGGGCAGGGGGATTTTTCTTTTGGAGAAAGATCATTCGGATTGACTTGACCGCTGAAACATCGGAATGGTATAAAGTTAAAATAAGGAGTAAAAAATTTTACTTGCGGTCAAGGGGCCGTTTACGATTGGCGAAGAGACCATCTGGAGGTGCATTATGGCGACAATAAAAGATGTTGCGGCTGAGGCAGGCTATTCCATCGCCACGGTTTCCAGGGTGTTGAACAATGACCCGAATCTTTCCGTTACGGAAGAGACCCGAAAAAAGATTTTTGAAGCGGCTGAGAAGCTGAATTACCGCAAAAAAACAATCCGTCCGCTTGTGAAAAACATTGCATTTTTATATTGGATCACGGATAAGGAAGAGCTGGAAGACGTTTACTTTAAGACGATGAGAATGGAATTGGAGAAGTTGGCAAAAGCAAACAATGTGGAATTAACCACTTATAAAATCACCGACGGGATCGATCAAGTCCCCGATGATATCCAAGGGTTTATCGCCGTCGGGGGTTTTTCCGAAAAAGAGCTGGACCGTTTGCGGAAAATTACCAAGTGCGGCGTTTTTTTGGATACGGCGCCCGATCCGGACCATTTCGACTCCGTCCTTCCCGATTTGAAACGGATTACAACAAGAGCGATCGATTTTTTTATGGAAAAAAAGCATACGGAAATCGGTTTTGTCGGCGGCACCTATTATAATCCGAATACCGGCGAGGATGAAATGGACATCCGGGAGCGGACCTTTCGAGCGTATATGCAAGAAGCGGGACTTTTAAAAGAAAACTATATTTTTTGTAACCGGGGTTTCTCCGTCGAAAACGGATACCATTTGATGAAGAAAGCGATTCAGCAATTGGGGGAAGATTTGCCGACCGCGTTTTTCGTTGCCTCGGATCCGATTGCCGTCGGCTGCCTTCAGGCGTTGAATGAACATGGCATCGCCATACCGGGCCGGGTTAGCATCATCAGTGTCAACAATATCAGCATAACCAAATACGTATCCCCTCCCCTGACCACGTTTCATATCGATATCCATGAAATTTGCAAAAATGCCATTCAATTCTTGCTTGAACAGGTGCTGGAAAAAAGGAAAACCGTGAAGACCTTGTATATCGGAGCGAAATTAATCGTAAGAAAAAGCACCAATTAAACCTATTTCCCGTGGCGGATCCTTAGAAAACGCGCATCTTTGAAACCGACCGGCGGATTTGGGCGAAAATTGCGCGTGCCCGGGCCCATATCCTCGATCCCCTTCCCCGGGTGGGGATGAAGGCGACAGGGATTTTTCTTCCATCAAGTAAAATATTTTATTAAATTATAGTAAAATAATTATTTACAAGTTTTACTTAATATGCTATATTTGTTTTAGTAAAAAAAGCGTTTTCAAATTAGTAATTATTTGAGTGAAGGGAGAGTCGATGATGGGTAAAGGTTTTTTGCGCGCGGCTTTGGGCATGTTCGCCTTGAGCCTGGTTTTGGCCGGCTGCGGCCCAAAGGAAAGCGGCAATGAAAAATCTTCCTCGAAATCGAAATCAGGCAAAGATTATGATCTGCTGGTATGGGAAGACATCGAAAAATCCGAGGGGATTAAAGATGCGATTGAGCAATTTGAAAAAGAAAATAACGTGAAGATCAAAGTTGTGGAAAAACCTTATGCCCAGCAATTGGAAAATTTGCGGCTTGACGGTCCCGCGGGCACCGGCCCCGACGTCTTTACCATGCCCGGCGATCAAGTCGGAACCGCAGTGACGGAAGGTTTGGTTAAGGAGTTGAACGTCGGGAAAGATATCCAGTCCATCTATACCGACGTTGCCATGCAATCGCAAATAGTGAACGGGAAAGTATACGGTTTGCCGAAAGCGGTAGAGACAACCATTCTCTTCTATAACAAAGATCTGATTTCCGAAGATGAACTGCCTTCCACTTTGGAAGAATGGTACGAGCTGTCCAAAAAAATGACCGACGGCAAAAAGTACGGACTGTTGGCTTTGTGGGATCAAATCTATTATGCCCAAAGCGTGATGAGCGCTTATGGAAGCTATATCTTCGGGAAGGATGAAAACGGGAATTATAATCCGGAAGATATCGGCCTGAACAATGAAGGCGCCGTAAAAGGTGCTGAATTTATCAAGAAGTTTTATCAAGACGGACTTTTCCCGAAAGGGGTGATCGGGGAACAGGCGATCAATGTTTTGGATTCCTTGTTCTCGGAAGGAAAGGCGGCTGCCGTCATTTCCGGTCCGTGGAATCTGGAGCCTTATAAAGCCGCGGGGATCAATTACGGCGTGGCCAAATTGCCTGAAGTCACTCCGGGGAAAAACATGAGTTCTTTTCTGGGGGTTAAAAGCTATAACGTAAGCGCCTATTCCAAGAATCCTGAACTCGCGGAAAAACTCGTGATTTTCTTGGCCAATGCCGAAAATTCAAAGAAACGGTATGAAATTACGAAAGAAGTGCCTGCCGTCAAAGCGTTGGCCGAAGATCCGGCAATCACCCAAAATGAAGCGGCCCAGGCCGTCGCGCAACAATCCCAGTTTTCCGAATTAACCCCGAATATCCCGGAAATGAACGAAGTTTGGACTCCGATTGACTCCGCTTTGCAGACGATTGTAACAGGAAAAGCGGATGCGAAGAAATCTTTGGATCAGGCGGTGCAAACGATCAAAAATCAAATTAAAGCCAATCACGGGAAAAAATAAACGGGTTTTTGAGGGGATGGTGTCAACTATTAAAAGGCAATAGTCGGCACCATTCCTGTCTTTCCATAATTCATATCCTGATCGTTCAAGAGGTGAAGACGAATGCCCCGCAGGAAAATCGCCCTGCTTTTGTCGCTCATTCCCGGGCTGGGCCAATTTTATAACAGGCAGTGGATCAAAGGAGCGGTTTTTTTTATTTTAACCATCGCCTTTTTCTCGGCATTTTACGATTTATTGAACATGGGTTTTTGGGGAATTGTCACTTTGGGTACGGAAGTGCCGCGGGACAACTCGATTTTTTTGCTGGCGGAAGGAATCATCGCCCTCATCGTAACCGGGTTAGGGCTCCTCATTTATTATTTCAACCTGCGTGATGCCTACAGGGTCGGGAAATTAAGGGATGAAAATAAGCCGGTCGGTTCTTTAAGGGAAGAATATCACAATTTGATCGAACAAGGTTACCCGTATCTGTTGACCGGACCTTCCTTGTTCATCCTGATTTTTGCGGTGATCTTCCCGATCTTATTCAGCATCGCCTTGGCATTTACCAATTATGATCTGTATCATTCTCCGCCCGCGAAATTGGTCGATTGGGTCGGCTTGGATACGTTTAAAAAGATTTTTACGGTGGACATTTGGCGGTCGACATTTTTTGACGTCTTGGGCTGGACGATCGTTTGGACCGTTGTTGCTTCCACTTTGCAAGTCAGCCTGGGAATCCTGATGGCGGTCATCGTCCATCAAAAGGATCTCAAATTCAAGGGTTTGATCCGAACCGTTCTCATTTTGCCATGGGCCGTGCCCGGATTTGTGACGATTTTGATTTTTTCCGGACTGTTTAACGACAGCTTCGGAGCGATTAACAATCAGATCCTGGCCTTTTTTGGCATTGATCCCATTCCGTGGATGACGAATGCCCAATGGACCAAGCTCGCTTTGATCCTTATGCAAGGTTGGCTTGGCTTTCCGTATGTATTTTTGGTAACCACAGGCGTTCTGCAATCGATTCCGAACGATCTGTACGAGGCGGCGACCATCGACGGGGCCTCGGTGTTTTCGAAATTCAGATACATTACGCTTCCGTTGATTTTAATTTCCATCGCGCCGATCATTATCACCCAATTTACATTCAATTTTAACAACTTTAACATCATTTACTTATTTAACGGCGGCGGTCCTGCGGTGCCCGGTTCCACGGCGGGAGGCACCGATATACTGGTTTCCTGGATTTATAAGCTGACGATGCAATCCAGCCAATATTCCTTGGCGGCTGCCTTAACGATTTTGCTTTCCACCTTCGTCATCCTCATTTCCTTATGGTTTTTCCGAAAATCCCGGTCGTTTAAAGAGGGGGTGTAGGGATGCGGCTCGATATGAAAAAAAGGAAATTCATTCGCCTTCTTATCTCCTATCTCATCTTGGGTTTCATGATGGTTATCATCATTTATCCGCTGCTTTGGACGGTCGGTGCCAGTTTTAATCCGGGCAACAGCCTGGTCAGCACATCCATCATTCCGAAAAATCCTACGCTGGACCACTATAATGAGTTGTTTGAAGGAAAAGAAAGCCTGCAATACGTGCGCTGGTTTATCAACTCGATGAAAATCAGCTTTTTTACCATGATTGGCAGCGTGATCACGGTATCCTTTTCCGCCTACGCCTTTTCCCGATTCCGTTTTAAAGGGAGAAAGAACGGACTGACTTTGTTTCTGCTATTGCAAATGGTTCCCCAGTTCTCCGCATTGGTTGCCCTGTTTGTGCTGGCGCAAATGCTGGGAATGATGAACAGCCATTGGCTGCTGATCTTCTTGTACATCGGCGGGCTGATTCCGATGAATACCTATCTCATGAAAGGATATTTGGATTCGATTCCCGTCGATTTGGATGAAAGCGCGCGAATCGACGGCGCCAGTCACACGAAAATCTTTTTCCGCATATTGGTTCCGCTGTCCAAGCCGATGATCGCCGTTGTGGCGATGAACGGATTTACCGGGCCGCTCGGAGATTTTGTGCTGTCTTCGGCGATATTGCGGACGCCGGAATCTTACACGCTGCCGATCGGGCTGTATAACCTGGTCAACCAAGTGATGGGCGCCAGTTACACAACCTTCGCCGCTGGGGCGATCTTGATCAGCATACCGGTGGCAATCGTCTTTCTCATGTTACAAAAGAATTTCGTATCCGGTCTGACCTCAGGCGGAACGAAGGGATAACCCTTCAATTTTGACCTCGGGTGGAACGAAAGAGAGATAAATCATTTTTTGTCTCAGGCGTTACGAATAGCCGACAAAATCATTTTTGCAAAAAGGAGACTGCAGGATGGTAAGGAAAACATACGTGACAGACGCCAAATATTTCTTGCACGGTGGCGATTACAATCCGGACCAGTGGCTGGACAGGAAAGATATTTTGGCCGATGATTTGAAGTTCATGAAGATGACCCGCACCAATACCTTTTCCGTCGGGATTTTTTCCTGGAGCATGCTGGAGCCGGAAGAAGGGGTATACAACTTCGAATGGCTGGATGAGATTTTCGACAATATTTACAAAAACGGCGGGAGAATCATTTTGGCGACGCCCAGCGGCGCCCGCCCGGCATGGATGTCGCAAAAATATCCGGAAATTTTGCGGGTCAATGAATACAGGATGAAGCAATTGCACGGGGGAAGGCACAACCACTGTTTCACTTCAAAAATCTACCGGGAAAAGACGCAAAACATCAACCGCCTGCTGGCGGAAAGATACGGGAAGCATCCCGCCTTGTTGATGTGGCATGTTTCCAACGAATACAGCGGGGAATGCCATTGCGAAAACTGCCAAAACGCATTTCGGGAATGGTTGAAGAAAAAATATAACAATGACCTGAAGGCGTTGAACGATGCATGGTGGACCGCTTTCTGGAGCCATACCTACACCGACTGGTCCCAGATCGAGTCGCCGTCCCCGATCGGGGAAAACAGCATTCACGGCCTCAAACTGGACTGGAAACGATTTGTCACCGATCAAACCATTTCCTTCTTTGAGAATGAGATCGTGCCGCTAAGGGAAATCACGCCCCACGTACCGATTACGACCAATTTTATGGCCGATACCTATGATTTGATCCCCTTCCAGGGACTGGATTACAGCAAATTCGCCAAACATGTGGACGTGGTCAGCTGGGACGCTTATCCCGCCTGGCACAACGATTGGGAAACCACTGCGGATCTGGCCATGAAAGTGGGGTTCATTAATGACCTATACCGCAGTTTAAAACAGCAGCCGTTCATATTGATGGAATCGACGCCGAGCGGCGTAAACTGGCAAAACGTCAATAAGGCGAAACGGCCGGGGATGCATATTCTTTCCTCGCTGCAGATGATCGCCCACGGTTCGGACAGCGTCATGTATTTCCAATGGAGAAAATCCAGGGGATCCGCGGAAAAATTTCACGGTGCCGTCGTCGATCATGATAACCGCAGCGATAACCGGGTGTTCAAAGAAGTGGCCAAGTTGGGTGAGATACTGGAGAAAATAGGAAAAATTACCGGTTCAAACCGTCAATCGGAAGTCGGGATTTTATATGATTGGGAGAATAATTGGGCCTTGAATGACGCGCAAGGTTTCGCCATGGAGACGAAGCGATATCCGCAAACCCTCCAGGAACATTACCGGTTTTTCTGGGAACGGGACATACCGGTGGATGTAATTACAAAAGAAAAGGATTTTTCCCGATACAAGCTGTTAATCGCCCCGATGCTTTATCTGGCAAGCGGGGAAACCCTCGGAAAACTAAAGGAATATGTGAAAAACGGCGGTACTTTGGTCATGACTTATTTGAGCGGCCTCGTCGACGAAAACGACTTGGTCTACCTGGGCGGATGGCCGAAGGAACTTCAGGAAGTTTTCGGGATCACTCCCCTTGAGATCGACACCTATTACCCGAAGGATAAAAACTCCGTAACCTATGAAAATAAAACTTTTGTCGTAAAAGATTATGCGACGGTCATCGAAAATCGAAGCGCGGCAGTTTTAGGGGAATATTTGGAAGATTTTTACGCCCATACGCCGGCAATCACCGTCCATCCCTTCGGAAAAGGAAAGGCTTATTTTCTGGGAGCGCGCCTGGAAGCGGCTTTTCATCAAGCTTTTTATGGCAATTTAACGGAGGAATTGGGGATTAAACCGCCCGTAACGGTGAGGCACGGCAAAGGGGTTTCGGTGCAAGTCCGCCGGGATGAGGCCCATGAATATGTGTTTGTGATGAATTTTACGGAAGAAAAACAGCCGGTCGCATTTGAAACCGAATTGAAAGATCTGCTTACCGGCGAAACCCTTTACGGTGAAACGGTTTTGGAAAAATACGAGGTGAAAATTGCGGAACGGTCCCTTTCATCGAGATAATTCAAACCCGGTTGCGGGACCACCTTCCTAAAGCTTAGGTGGGGGTGCGAGATGGAAAGGAAACGTTTAAACATCAAAAAAATAAACGTCATTATGGCCTCCGTTGTTTTGCTGTTTTTCAACAGTTTACAGCCAAACGGTTTTGTAAATGCGGCAGGGATATTGGATCAAACCGAAGACAGTTATTTAAAAAACGGCGGGTTTGAAACGGATTTTTGGGAAGATCATTCTTGGCAAATTGAAACAGAAAAATGGGATTTTTTAGATATCCGACACTTTCCCTACGGAAACGATCCGTATATCGAACCGGATGAAGGGAATTTCGCTCTCAAGTATTGGATCAAGGATTCGGCCGAAGGGACGGGATCTTTTACCATCAAGCAAACGATCGATAAACTTCCGGCAGGATATTATGAACTGTCGGTGAGGATCATGGGCGGGACGGGCGATGAAGCGGGTGAAGTGGCCCTCTTTGCGGGGGAAAGTATAACCAATGCTGCCGTTACCAAAGGCTATAACCAATGGGAGACGATTAAGTTGAAGTTTGAATGGAAGGAGGACCAACAGAATATTACTGTGGGTGCCGCTGTTTCCGGTAAGCCGAACGCTTGGGGATACATCGATCATTTTCGGTTGGTGAAAGTCCCGGAACCTGTACAGGCTGATCTATTTGTGGAGCGAGTGGACGGCATTAGTAAAAATTTTATTAAAGGAGCGGATGTTTCCAGCATCATCGCGTTGGAAGAGAGCGGGGTAAAATTTTATAACTTCAAGGGAGAAGAACAGGATATTTTTCAAACATTGGCAGAGGCCGGGATCAATTATGTCCGTGTACGGGTCTGGAACGACCCTTATGATTCCTCGGGAAGAGGCTACGGCGGAGGAAATAATGATCTCACAAAAGCGATCAAAATCGGGCAAAGAGCGACCGCAAACGGGATGAAGGTTTTGGTGGATTTCCATTACTCGGATTTTTGGGCGGATCCGGCCAAACAAAAAGCGCCAAAAGCCTGGTCAAATTTAACTTTTGAAGAAAAGAAAGAAGCTTTATATGAATATACAAAAGAAAGTCTGCAAGCTTTAAGGAATGCGGGCGTTGACGTCGGAATGGTTCAAATCGGCAATGAAACGAACGGAGGTCTTGCGGGGGAAAAAGAATGGCCAAAGATCTGCGAATTGTTTAATCAAGGAAGCAAAGCCGTCCGGGACGTCAGCAAGGATATCCTCGTCGTTTTGCATTTTACCAACCCCGAGGTTCCCGGCGGATACGAAACGATTGCGGAAACATTGAATAAAAACCATGTGGATTATGATGTTTTTGCAAGCTCCTATTACCCGTATTGGCACGGTTCGCTGGAGAATTTGACGGCCGTATTAAAACATGTGGCGGACACGTACGGGAAAAAAGTGATGGTTGCGGAGACATCCTATGTCTACACGTACGAGGACGGAGACGGCCATGAAAACACCGCTCCAAAATCCGGTCAAACATTAAACTATCCGGTCACCGTTCAGGGACAAGCACATGCGATAAGAGATGTGATCGATGCGGTTGTGCAGGTGGGCGAAGCAGGGATCGGCGTGTTTTATTGGGAACCCGCTTGGATACCGGTAGGTCCTCCGGAAAATTTGGAGAAAAATAAAGAAATCTGGGAGAAATATGGGTCGGGTTGGGCCACCCGTTTTGCTGCCGAGTATGATCCTGAAGACGCGGGCAAATGGTACGGGGGAAGCGCGGTTGATAATCAGGCGTTGTTTGATTTTCACGGCCATCCGTTACCTTCCTTGAATGTTTTCAAATATGTGGATACCGGAGCAGTAGCCCCTTTGAAAATTGATGAAATAAAAAACATTTATTTAAGTGTTTATGAAGGGGAAAAAATTCCTGTCCCCGAAAAAGTTTCAGTGATTTACAATGACGGTACGGAAAAGTCGGAAACCGTCGCATGGGACGAAGCGGCGATTGAAGATGCGGTCCGGAAAGGCATTGGCCGATATGAGATACGGGGGAAAGTCTTGGGAATTTATAACGTTACCATGTACCTGGAAATTAAACCGAAAAATTATGTTTTGAATCCGAGTTTTGAAGAAGAAGACAGAAGTATGTGGAAAATCACATACAGAAACGGCACCTCTCCCCATACCGATTTTTTGAACAAGGCTTCCGATGCAAAGACGGGGAATTACTCTTTGCATTTTTATTCAGACCAAGCGGTGGATTTTATGGTGGAACAGACGATTACCGGATTGGAGCCGGGTTATTATAACTTCAATTTATTCCTGCAAGGTGGAGACGCGAAAGACGCAGAAATGTACATTTTTGCCGATACGGGCGAAAAATTATACAAAACGGGGACTTCCGTCAACGGTTGGGCAAATTGGGTGAATCCGGAAATTAAAGGGATCCTTGTTTTGGACGGTACGGTTACAATCGGGGCGAGCATTAAAGCCGGAGCCGGAGCCTGGGGAACTTTGGACGACTTCTATTTATATCGGGTCGGGGATTATACGCCGGACGGGGAAAAAGGCGGACAGGGAGAGACCGGGAATCATGGAGGAACGGGAAACGGCCAACAGGAAAATGCAAAGGATGAAAAAGAGGAACAGGGAATTTTAGTGCCTGATAAATTCGCAAGGGGACATCATCCTGAAGCGGAAAGCAACGACCCGGCTCGGAAACTTCCGGACACCGGAACCAGCCATTTTCAAATATTATTGGCGGGAGCGGTGGTCTTATTCACGGGTGCCCTTTTATTCCTGAAGGCAAAAAGATTATCCGGTCAAAAATCTTAAATAGGCCGTATCGCGGCATCACATGATGATAAATAAGACGGCATTTTCGGGATCGATTGATAGGGTGTCTGGCAGTAAGACACCCTTTTTGTCAGGGGAGAAAAATTTTAAATGTTACCATTTTTTGAACGGCTGAAGCTATAATTTTAGTAAAAGTTAACTAAAATATTGATAAAATGATAAGTTTATTTTACTCTTAACTTAGGAATATTGATTAAAGGAGCAGGAACGATGAATGTGGAACAACTCTCGCGTTTATTCAAAGAAACCTTTGCCGCCGATCACTTCCGCTTGTTTTTCGCCCCCGGCCGGATCAATCTGATCGGGGAGCATACCGACTATAACGGCGGATACGTGTTTCCTTGCGCGATCACCTTCGGGACGTACGCCCTGGCGCGGAAAAGGAACGACCGGGTGTTTCGCATGTACTCCGCGAACTTTCCCGAACGGGGGATCATCACGTTCGATTTGGACGATTTGGCGTACAAGAAAGAACATGACTGGGCCAATTATCCGAAGGGCATGGTAAAGATGCTGGCCGATGCGGGCCATCCGATCGATGGCGGCGCGGACGTCCTGTTTTATGGAAACATCCCGAACGGGGCGGGGCTTTCTTCTTCCGCATCGATTGAGATGGCGACGGGGGTCATGCTGGAAAAATTGTTCGGCCTCTCGGTGGATCGGCTGGAATTGGTAAAGATCGGAAAGAAAGTGGAAAACGAGTTTATCGGCGTAAACAGCGGGATCATGGACCAGTTCGCCGTCGGCATGGGAAAAAAGGATACGGCCATTCTGTTGGATTGCAACACCTTGAAATACGAATATTATCCCATCCGCTTGGACGGCTGTCGGATCGTGATCATGAACACGAACAAGCGGAGGGAACTGGCGGGCTCGAAGTATAATGAGCGGCGGAAAGAGTGCGACACGGCCTTGCAAATTTTGCGGCGGCACGCCGACATTCAAAGTTTGGGGGATTTGACTCCCGAACAGTTTGAAGACCTGAGCCCCCATCTGACGGATCCGGTCGTCCGCAGGCGGGCGAAGCACGCGGTTTATGAAAACGCAAGGACGATCCGGGCGGCGGAGGCCTTAAAAAGGAACGATTTGCAATTATTCGGCCGGTTGATGAACGAATCCCATATTTCCTTGCGGGATGACTATGAAGTGACCGGCCCGGAATTGGATGCGATTGTGGAAGCGGCCTGGGAGCAGGAAGGGGTTTTGGGGGCGCGCATGACCGGAGCGGGATTCGGCGGATGCGCCATCGCCATCGTTGAAACAGAACAAATCCCGCGCTTCATCGAAAACGTCGGCCGGATCTACAAGGAAAAAATCGGCTATGAAGCCGCTTTCTATCATGTTACCATAGGGGATGGAGCGAAGGAATTGGCCGCCGGAGAATTTGATC
>Ga0310837_100731_pt1 | contig 19393 bp, 20 predicted proteins | sample SM_ome_5_FD_201315 | JGI IMG/M metagenome (GOLD analysis project Ga0310837, IMG submission 201315) | Sorghum-adapted microbial communities enriched on stacked mutant (SM) sorghum from Joint BioEnergy Institute, Emeryville, California... ...
CCGGGACCCCCTGCGCCAGGCGCTGGGTGATCTGGGAGTCGGCGAAGTCCACACTCACCCTCGCCTGCGCGGCCGCCGCCGCACCCTTCAACGACTCCAACACCCCCAACAGCTCCACCCGGGCCGCATCGCCCAGACCGGCCGGTGGCCCGGCCGCCAACACGTCCACCCAGGCACGCACCGCGGCCACCGACAGGGCCTGGCCCGAGCCCTGCTCGGTGACTGTCGCGGTGCTCACCCTGACCCCCTGCCCATGTCGTTGCTGCGTGTCCACGCTATCCAGTCCTCGGACGGGTGTTCGAAACAAGCCCGGGAATGTGGACACCCATGCCAACCCGTCACCGGTGTGGACAGCGCAAGGCCCGGTGGGCAGCGGAGGGACCGGGCGTGGCGAGCGACGTGACCTGGATGTCAGGCCGCTGCTCCTGGAGGTGCGGGAAAGCGGGGTGCGTCAGGAGGAGAGGTTGCCTCAGGAGGAGGTTGCGTCAGGTGGAGTCTGCCTCAGGAGGAGGTTGCGTCAGGTGGAGTCTGCCTCAGGAGGTGGCGCAGTCCGGGCAGGTGCCGAAGATCTCCAGGGTGTGCGAGACGTCCTCGAACCCGTGCTCGGCGGCGATCCGCTCGGTCCACCGCTCGACGGCGGGCCCCTCGATCTCGACGGCACGACCGCAGTCGCGGCAGACCAGGTGGTGGTGGTGCCCGGTGCTGCACATCCGGTAGACGGCCTCGCCCTCGTCGGTGCGCAGGACGTCGACCTCGCCGGCCTCGGCGAGCGCCTGGAGGGTCCGGTAGACGGTGGCGAGCCCGACGTTCTCGCCGGCCTCCCGCAGCCGGGCGTAGAGGTCCTGGGCCGAGGCGAAGTCCCCGGTCCGCTCGAGCTGGGTGGCGACCGCGGCCTGCTGGCGGGTGGGGCGGCGGCGGGTGGTGGTCATCGGGTGCTGCCTCCGTCCTCGTGCGTCGGGTCCTGGTGTGCCTGGTCGTGCAGCGCCGCAGAGACGGTCGGGGCCGGCACGTGCTCGTCGTAGTGGTCCGCGTGGGCGGCGTGCAGCTCACCGTCGTGCAGGTAGTCGACGTGGTCGCCGTGCGGCACCGCCTCGTGCCCGCAGCCCGGACCGTGCTCGTGCGGGTGCTCCCCGGTCTCGCGGTGCCGCCGGGCGGTCCACCAGCGCCACACCGAGGCGCCGGCGGCGGTGAGCAGGAAGATGCCGATGGCCAGGAGCACGATCGTCCCGCCGGCAGCGGTGTCGGCGTAGAACGACGTGACGACACCGCCCACCGAGGACACCACCCCGATCGCCACAGCCCACCAGGTGGCGGAGCGGAAGCTGCGGGCGAACTGCTGGGCAGCGGCGTTCGGCACGATCATCAGCGCGCTGATGAGCAGCAGCCCTACCACGCGCATGGCGACGACGACGGTCACCGCGGTGAGGACCGACAGGGCGATGTTGAGCGCCAGCACCGGAAGACCGCTGGCCCTGGCGTACTCCTCGTCACCCGCGACCGCGAAGAACCGCTCCCGCAGCACCAGGGTCACTCCGACGATGACGGCGGACAGCACCGCGAAGACCACCAGGTCGGACCGCGACGTGGTGGTGATCGCGCCGAACAGGAACCCGGTGAGGTTCGCGCTCTGCCCGCCGTCGACCCGGTTGATGATCACCACACCCGCGGCGATACCGCCGTAGAACATGACCGCCAGGGCGACGTCGGCGCTGGTGTGTCCTCGCGCCCGGATGAGCTCGATGAACACCCCGGCGGCGGCAGCAGCCAGCAACGCGGTGAGGATCGGCTGCTGGTCGAGCAGGAGTCCCAGGGCGACACCGGCCAGCGCCACGTGACCCATGCCGTCACCGATGAGCGACAGCCGGCGCTGCACGAGGAAGATCCCCACCAGCGGCGCGGCCAGACCCACCAGCAGCGCCGCGAGCAGCGCGTGGCGCATGAACTCCAGGCTCAGGATGTCGGGCATCAGGCGGCTCCGTTCCCGTGCGGGGGACGGGGGTCGAGCGGTCCCGCTCCCAGGATGCGCGCGGTGCCCGCAGCCGGCTCGGGCTCGTGGTGGTGGCCGCCGCCGGGTTGGGAGTGCTCGCGGGCGCGGCCGGTCGTCGTCGCCGAGGCCGCGCGCACCACCTCGGCCTGGTGCACGGCATACCCCTCGGGCGTGCCGTCGAAGCACAGCCGGCCGCCCTCCAGCTCCACGATGCGCCCGACGGTGCCGCGCAGTGCGGCCAGCTCGTGGGTGACGACGACCATGGTCACCCCGGTCTCGGCGAGGCGGCGCAGCACCGCCGCGAGCACCCGCTGGTTGGCGGCGTCCACCCCGGCGGTCGGCTCGTCCAGGAGCAGCACCTCCGGCCCCGCGACGAGGGCCCGGGCGATGAGGACCCGCCGCTGCTGGCCGCCGGAAAGGGTGGCCACGTCGGCGTCGCCCCGGTCGCCGAGGTTCACCAGGCGCAGGGCCTCCTCGACCGTATGACGATCGCTCGCCGTGGCGCGTCGCCACCAGGGCCGCCGGGAGAGCAGGCCGGTGGCGACGACCTCGCGCACGGTCGACCGGACCGAGCCGGACAGGGTGTGTCGCTGGGGGACGTAGCCGACGCGGTGGCGCTCGTGGAAGTCCTCGATCGGCTCGCCGAGGATGCGGACCTCGCCGCCGAGGTGCTCGGCCAGCCCGAGGACGCCGCGGACCACGGTGGACTTGCCCGAGCCGTTGGGGCCGAGGAGGGCCACCACCTCACCCGGTGCGATGCGCAGGGTGAGGTCCCGCACCACGGGCGTGCCGGCATACCCGAAGGTCGCCCGGCGCAGCTCCAGGACGGGGACGTCCGCGTGGGCGCTCACGAGCACTCCTGTCCGGTGCGCAGCGCCTCGAGGTTGGCCCTCATGACGGCAAGGTAGTCCTCTCCGGGGGAGGCGTCCGTGATGCCCTCGACGGGGTCGAGCACGAGGACCTGCGTCCCGGTCTCGCGGGCGACCGTCTCGGCCAGCTGCGGTCCGGCGATGACCTCGGCGTAGATCGCGCCGACCCCGAGCTCGCGGACCAGCTCGACGACCTCGGCGACCCGGTGCGGGCTGGGCTCGGCGTCGGGGGAGAGGCCGGTCATCTCGATCTGGTGCAGTCCGTAGCGCTCGGTGAGGTAGCCGAACGCGGCGTGGGTGGTGACCACCTCGCGGTGGGTGCACTCGGCCAGACCCTCGGTGAACTCGGCGTCGAGTGCCTCGAGCTCGGCGACGTATGACGCGGCGTTGGCCTGGTAGGTCGCGGCGTTGCCGGGGTCGAGCTCGGCCATCCGCCCGGCGACCGCCTCGGTGGCTGCGGCGTAGCGGACGGGGTCGAGCCAGAAGTGGGGGTCGGTGCCGCCGTGGTCGTGCCCGTGGCCGTCGTCCTCGTGGCCGTCGTCCTCGTGGTCGTCGTCCTCGTGGTCGGCGTGCTCGTCGGCGGTCTCGATGAGGTCGACGACCGTGGACACGTCGAGAGCGTGGTCGGAGGCCTGGGTCGCCACGGCGTCGTCGACCGCCGGCTGGAACCCGGCCGAGTAGACGACGAGGTCGGCCGCGCCCATCGTGGCGACGTCCCGGGGGCTGAGCTCCAGCGCGTGCGGGTCGGCGCCCGGAGCGGTGAGCACGGTGACGTCGACGTGCACGTCGCCGGCCACCTGCTCGACGAGGTGCTGGAGGGGGTAGATCGACGCGACCACGCTCAGCGAGCCGTCCCCGGCGTCCGCGTCACCGTCCGAGCCACAGCCGGCGAGGAGGAGGGCGATCGCGGCGGAGACGACGAGGGGGGAGCGCACCCGTCGAGGATGGAGCAAAGTGAGAATGATTGTCAATTGCGCGTGGAGCTCGCGGACGTTCGCATCACCGTGCTCAAGCGCTCGGTCCTCGAGGACGACCGCGCCCGGGACGACCAGGGGACGACTAGAAGAGGCGGGTCACCGCCACCGCGGCGACGAGCGCGAGCACCGCGACGCGCATCATCCGCTCGACCGGCGCCAGCCGCGGCCAGGCCAGGTAGAGCAGCCAGGCGATGACGAGCGCGGCCAGGCCGATGAGCACCGTGCCGACCACGCCCCCGACGAACCCGCCGACGAGGATGAGCACCAGCATGAGCAGGAACGGCAGCCACGGAGGGAGCGCCGCGAGGCGCTGCAGGACCGGGTAGCTCGCGTGCTCGATGCGCACGCGGAGCGCGCTGGGCTGGCCGGGCGGGGGAGTGGACGTCTCGGGTGCGGGCACGGTCCGAGGGTAGCCCGCGGCGAACGTAGACTATGCGGCCATGGCTGCCTCATCCACCGTCGACACGGTCGTCTCCCTCTGCAAGCGCCGCGGCTTCGTCTTCCCCTGCGGCGAGATCTACGGAGGCACCCGTTCGGCGTGGGACTACGGCCCCCTGGGGGTCGCCCTGAAGGAGAACATCAAGCGCCAGTGGTGGCGCTCGATGGTCCAGCTGCGCGACGACATCGTCGGCCTGGACTCCTCGGTGATCCTGCCCCGGCAGACCTGGGTCGCCTCCGGTCACGTCGGTGAGTTCTCCGACCCGCTGACCGAGTGCCAGTCCTGCCACAAGCGCTTCCGTGCCGACCACCTGCAGGAGGACGCGGCCGAGAAGCGGGCGCGCAAGGGCGGTCAGGGCGCGGTGGTCGACCCCGACGACATCCCGCTGAGCGAGATCAACTGCCCCAACTGCGGCACGAAGGGCGCCTGGACCGAGCCGCGCGAGTTCAACATGATGCTCAAGACCTACCTGGGCGTCATCGAGGACGAGTCCGGCCTGCACTACCTGCGCCCGGAGACGGCCCAGGGCATCTTCATCAACTTCACCAACGTGATGAACGCGGCCCGCAAGAAGCCGCCGTTCGGCATCGCCCAGGTCGGCAAGAGCTTCCGCAACGAGATCACGCCGGGGAACTTCATCTTCCGCACCCGCGAGTTCGAGCAGATGGAGATGGAGTTCTTCGTCGAGCCCTCGACCGCCCCGGAGTGGCACCAGTTCTGGATCGACGAGCGGACCCGCTGGTACACCGACCTCGGCATCAAGCCGGAGAACCTGCGCCACTACGAGCACCCGAAGGAGAAGCTCTCGCACTACTCGGCGCGGACCGTCGACATCGAGTACCGCTTCAACTTCGCCGGCAGCGAGTGGGGCGAGCTGGAGGGCATCGCCAACCGCACCGACTTCGACCTCAGGACGCACTCCGAGCACTCCGGGGTCGACCTCAGCTACTACGACCAGGCCAGCGGCCAGCGCTACTTCCCCTACGTCATCGAGCCCGCGGCCGGCCTGTCCCGCTCGCTGATGACCTTCCTCGTCGATGCCTACAGCGAGGACGAGGCGCCCAACACCAAGGGCGGGGTCGACAAGCGCGTGGTGCTCCGCCTCGACCCGCGCCTGGCGCCGACCAAGGTCGCGGTGCTGCCCCTGTCGCGCAACGCCGACCTGTCGCCCAAGGCCAAGGACCTCGCCGCCCAGCTGCGCCAGAACTGGATGGTCGAGTTCGACGACGCCGGTGCGATCGGCCGCCGCTACCGCCGCCAGGACGAGGTCGGCACGCCCTACTGCGTCACCGTCGACTTCGACACCCTCGTGGACCACGCGGTGACGATCCGCGAGCGCGACACCATGGCCCAGGAGCGGATCTCGCTGGACAAGGTCGAGGGCTACCTCGCCGAGCGTCTCGCCGGCTGCTGACGACCACGGCGAGCGCGCGGCACCGATGATCGAGTACCTCACCCCGGCCGAGATCGAGAAGATGCGCCCGGCCGGGCGCTTCGTGGCCGAGGTCCTGGAGACGCTGCGGCGCGAGGTGACCGTCGGCACCGACCTGCTCGACATCGACGCACGCGCCGCCGAGATGATCCGCCAGCGGGGCGCGACGAGCTGCTACGTCGACTACCACCCCAGCTTCGGGGCGAGGCCGTTCGGCCACTACATCTGCACCTCGGTCAACGACGCCGTCCTGCACGGGCTGCCGCACCGCTACCGGCTGAGGGACGGCGACCTGCTCACCCTCGACTTCGCCGCCTCGGTCGACGGCTGGGTCGCCGACTCGGCGGTGAGCTTCGTCGTGGGCACCCCCCGTGAGGAGGACCTGCGCCTCATCGCCACCACCGAGGAGGCCCTGGCTGCCGGCATCGACGCGTTCCGGGTCGGCAACCGGCTGGGCGACGTCTCCGCCGCCATCGGTGCGGTGTGCCGGGCGCGCGGCTACCGCGTGAACCTCCAGTTCGGCGGGCACGGGGTGGGCCGCACCATGCACGGGGAGCCGCACGTCACCAACGACGGGCGGCCCGGCCGGGGGCTGAGGCTGCGCCCGGGGCTGGTCATCGCGATCGAGCCCTGGCTGCTGGCGACGACCGACAGGATCTACACCGACAAGGACGGCTGGACCCTGCGCAGCGCCGACGGCTCGCGCGGCGCCCACAGCGAGCACACGGTCGCGCTGACCGAGGACGGCCCCCTCGTCCTCACCGACCGCTCCCACCTGGCCGCCGCCAGCGCCTGACCCTGCCGGCCCGCGACCGCTCGCGGCCCTCAGCCGAGCTCGAACGTGGTGATCCCGAAGGTCCGCTCCAGCGGCAGCTGCGGGTCGGTACCGCGGTACATCCGCGCCGTCTCGAACGCCGGCTCCAGCCCGTATGACGTGGCCAGGGCGGTCGCGGCGGCGTTCGGCTCGGGGCAGTCCAGGTAGACCCGGCCCCCGGCGACCCGGGAGGCGAGGGCGCGGAACAGCAGGTCCGCGCCCTCGTCGCGGTCCGCGAACAGCGGGCCGATCTTGGCGCCCTCCCGGCAGGCCCGGACCACCCCGTAGCCGGTCACCGTGCCGTCCTCGACCAGGGCGAGCGCGGTCCGGTGCGCGGGGTCGACCCAGCCACGCACGAAGGCCGAGCGGTCCGCGGGGAAGAAGCGGGCGTCATACGCCGTCACCGCCTCGAGCAGGCGCGACTCGACGGGATGGATCCGCGGGTCGTCGGGCGGCGGGACCTGCACCTCGCCGCCGAAGCGGAGGTTGCGGTGCGCGAGGACGAAGCCCGAGCGGCGGTAGCTGGCCTGCTGGTCGACCACGCCGTCCAGCCCGACGGTGCGCTCGCCGAGGCGCTGCAGCCCGGCGCGCCAGGTGGCGATGCCGTGGCCCCGGCCGCGCCGTTCCGGGACGACGATGTAGAACCCGAGGAACCCGAACCCGCCGGGGTAGCCCACGACCGAGATGCAGGACACCGGCTCCTCGCCGATCCGGCCGACGAGGAAACCCTCCGGGTCGGCCGCGCGGAAGGCGGCGGCGTCGTCGAGCCCGGGGTTCCAGCCCTCCCGGGAGGCCCACTCGACCATGAGGTCCACGTCCTCACGGGTGGCCGTGGTGATGCGCAGCTGCTCGGGCATGGCCGATGCTAGCGCCGCCCTGACCTGCTGTTCGAGAGCCTCACCCGGTTCCGGGCGTCGCCGTTCCGACGCGGGACCTTCGGGCCGTCCCCGGGTGACCTCCGACCGGTGCACCCCGGCCACCACCGGCGTAGACAGAAGGTGTCACCCGAGGAGGTGGACACCATGGCAGAGCGCAGGTGGTCGGATCTCAGCCGTGCCAAGAAGGCCACCGTCGTCGCCGCGGTCTCGGCACAGCTCGCCCTGGCCGCCGCGGTGCTGGCTGCTGCCCTCCGCGCACGGCGGCGCGTGCCGGTGCACCAGCCGACGCTGTGACCCGGCGGCCCCGGGCGGGCGCTAGGCCCGCTCGGGGTAGTCGGTCGCCCGCAGGTCGACCGGTGCGACGGCCGTCCTGCTCGCCGAGCTCAGCGCGGCCGCGATGAGCACGAGGCACAACCCCACGCCCATCGCCATGGCCGCCACCCCGAACGCCACCACCGAGGTGAACAGCGAGGCGCGCAGGAACGAGGCGGACATCGCGACCTCGCGCCGCGGGTCGTCCCGGGGCAGCTCGGCGTAGGTCAGGCCGTCGGTCGCCTCGAGCGCGTGCTTCTCGATGACCTGGGCCTGGGCGTAGGCCGAGAACGGGCCGTCGACGGTGTCGCCGGCCAGGAAGTCGGCGTCCTCGGCGACGGTGATGCGGGCTGCCTTGAGCTGGTCGTGCACGAGCCAGTAGGTCACGCCTCCCGCGACGATCATGACGATGCCGATGACGGCGATGATCGTGCTGAGGGTCTTGGTGCGGCCACGTCCCATGGGGCCTACCTCCGGATCCGCCCGCGTCACGGCGCGGGCACGGCCAGTATCCCGCTGACCTGCGACGCTGACCAGACCCCGACCGCGCGTCGGTTTCCGTGACCCAACCGTGACCCGGCCCGGGCAACCCCGGCCCGTCCGGGGAGCGTTCGGGCATCATGAGAACACTGGGGAGGCGGTGAGGGCCGTGCAGGTCGACGACGACTTCCGGGCCTTCGTCCGCGCCCGGCAGGACGCGCTGTTCCGCGCGGCCGTGCTGGTGTGCGGCAACCACCACACCGCGCAGGACCTGTTGCAGGAGGCGTTCGCCAAGCTCGCCAGTCGCTGGGAGCAGGTGCGGGACGGCTCACCCGAGGCGTACGTGCGCACGATCCTCTACCGCGACGCGGTGTCCCACTGGCGCAAGTGGCGCCGGGAGAGCCCGTATGACGTGCAGGCCCCGGACGGGGTCGTCCTCGCCACGGTCGCGGGGCGGGACCACACGGGGGAGTGGGTGAGCGGCGCCGACGTCCGCGCCGCCCTGGCACAGCTGCCGCCACGGCAGCGGGCCGTGCTGGTGCTGCGCTACTACGAGGATCTGCCCGAGGAGCAGATCGCCGAGGTCCTCGGGGTCAGCCCGGGGACCGTCAAGAGCCAGGCCAGCCGCGCGCTGGCCAACCTGCGCCGGCTGCTGCCGGACCTGGCCCCGGCGCTGGCCGGTGAAGGAGGTGAGTCGGCATGAGCATCCCCGAGCTGCGTGACGCCCTGGACCGTGCCGTGGGAGACGTGCGGCCGGTGGATGTGGTCGAGAGCGCCTGGGAGCGGGGGCGGGCGATGCGCCGGCGCCGGCGGGCGGCATACACCGGCGGGGGGCTGCTGGTCGCGGCCGCGGCGGCTGCCGGGATCATCTCGATGACCGGCGGACTGCCGGGAACGCCCGGCCCGCTGGACCCGGCGACACCGACGAGCACCGTCACCGACGGTCTGCCCACCGAGGGCATCGGTGAGGCCACCACGTTCGTGTTCACCCGCGCCGTGGCGGACGTCACGGTCGACCCGGCGACGCTGCCGGACCCGCAGGACGCCGAGGTCCCCACGCTCGACGAGCTCCGTGGCACCGAGTGGATGCTGCTGACGGACCATGCCTCGGAGGTCATCGGCAGCGAGGCGGGGACGTCCTTGCACTTCCTCGCGGTCGACCACGGGACGCTGCTGTCGGTCGACATCGAGGGGTGCGGGGGTGCCACGTTCCAGGAGGACCTGGTGCTCGCGGACGACGGGCGGTTCGCCGGGCAGGACGCCGGCACGACCGACATCGGGTGCTCGCCGGCCGTGCAGACCGCCGAGGACTTCTGGATGGAGACGCTGCCGCACGGCGGCTGGATCCACCTGGTCGACCGCGACGTGCTCCTGCTCTCGGTCCTTCCGCCGGACGGCGGCACCTCGGAGGACGAGCCCTCGGAGACGGACGCCACCGGTGACCTGCCCGAGGGGACCGTCGCGATCGGCACGGGTCACGGGATCGTGGTCCCGGACGGCTGGCGCTACCTGCCGCTGGGCGCCGCGGAGCTGACGAACAACGACATCTGGGACCCGCGGGTCACGAACAGCACCTGCCTCCTCCCGGAGTCCGTGGTCGAGCTGGGTGCGACCTGGTGCGACCACGGGGTCGAGGTCCGGACCGGTGTCCTGGACGCCCGCTACGACGAGCAAGGCTGGTGGGACCCCACCGACACCGAGGGCCGGCTGGCGGAGTCCTGCTACGCCGACCCCGCCGCGGTGGACCCGTGGGCGAACCCGGTGACCTTCACCGACCCGGAGACCGGGGAGGGCACGGCTGCGGGACAGGCGTACGCGTGGTTCCGCTGGAGCGCGACCTGCCAGGACGGGCAGTCGTTCACCGCCGAGGCGTGGCGGTTCCCGGGCCTGGGGATCGAGCTGCGGTCGGTCACCGGTGAGCACGAGCTCGCGCCGTTCGCCGAGTCCCTGGTGCCCGAGGCCGAGGTGCCCGGGTTCGCCGAGCACATGATCACGGTGACCGAGCCGATCGGGCCCGCGGTGGTCGGGGAGTACCTCGACTGGGCTCCGGGTGGCCCGGTGGGCAACGGCGAGACGGTGGAGTTCGCCCTCTCCGAGGAGACCATCTGCCTCGTGACCGTCCCGGGTGCCGGCACCGGCGAGGTGCTCCAGGTGGGGTCGTGCGACGCCCTGGAGGACGAGCGCGGTGACGCCCCGTTCCTCAACGTCGTCGTCGACGGCGAGGGTGCGGTCCTCTCGGTCCGGGTGAACAGCGGCACCTGAGGCGAGAGCAAGGCGGCGGCCCGGGGAATGCCCCGGGCCGCCGTGGCGTTCAGAGGTTGATCATTCAACCAACTGGCATCGCCCACGGCGACGCCACCGTGGGAAGGTTCGGATATGCACTTCGGAGTCTTCAGCGTCAGCGACATCACGCCGGACCCCACCACCGGCCGGACTCCGACCGAGGCCGAGCGGATCCAGGCGCTGGTCACGATCGCGCGCAAGACCGAGGAGGTGGGGCTGGACGTCTTCGCCGTCGGCGAGCACCACAACCCGCCGTTCTTCTCGTCCTCGCCGACGACCCTCCTGGGCTACATCGCCGCGCAGACCGAGCGGATCATCCTGTCGACCGCGACGACGCTCATCACCACGAACGACCCGGTGAAGATCGCCGAGGACTACGCGATGCTCCAGCACCTCGCCGGTGGCCGGGTGGACCTCATGATGGGCCGCGGCAACACCGGCCCGGTCTACCCGTGGTTCGGCCAGGACATCCGCTACGGCATCCCGCTGGCCGTGGAGAACTACCACCTGCTGCGCCGCCTGTGGCGCGAGGAGGTCGTCGACTGGGAGGGCAAGTTCCGCACGCCCCTGCAGGGCTTCACCTCCACGCCCCGGCCGCTGGACGGCATCCCGCCCTTCGTCTGGCACGGCTCGATCCGCAGCCCGGAGATCGCCGAGCAGGCCGCCTACTACGGCGACGGGTTCCTGCACAACAACATCTTCTGGACGATGGACCACACCGCCCGGATGGTGCACCTGTACCGCCGGCGCTTCGAGCACTACGGCCACGGCTCCGCCGACCAGGCGATCGTCGGGCTGGGTGGCCAGGTCTTCATGCGGAAGAACAGCCAGGACGCGATCCGCGAGTTCCGGCCCTACTTCGACGTGGCACCGGTCTACGGGCACGGCCCGAGCCTGGAGCAGTACATGCGGGACACCCCGCTGACCGTGGGCAGCCCGCAGCAGGTCATCGAGCGGACGCTGTCGTTCGCCGACGCGGTGGGCGACTACCAGCGCCAGATGTTCCTCATCGACCACGCCGGCCTGCCCCTCAAGACCGTGCTCGAGCAGCTGGACATCCTGGGCGAGGAGGTCGTGCCCGTGCTGCGCAAGGAGTTCGAGGCCCGGCGCCCGGCGCACGTGCCGTCGGACCCGCCCACGCACGCCACGCTGCTGGCCGCCGGCCCGGACCACCCCAACGCCAAGATCGGCCCGGAGCGCGTCTCGGTGGGTGGGGCCCGGTGACCAAGAAGCTCGTCGTCATCTCCGGCGGCCTGAGCCAGCCGTCGTCGACGCGCCTGCTCGCCGACCGGATCGCCGGCGCGGTGACCCGTGAGGTCACCGCGCGCGGCGAGGCGCTGGACGTCGAGGTCATCGAGCTGCGCCCGCTGGCCCGCGACATCGCCGACCACCTGGTCTCCGGTATGCCGCCCGCCCGCCTCCGCGACGCCCTCGCCTCGGTCTCGTCCGCCGACGGGCTGGTGGCGGTGACGCCGGTGTTCAGCGCGTCCTACGCGGGTCTGTTCAAGTCGTTCGTCGACCTGCTCGATCCGGACTCGTTGACCGGCAAGCCGGTGATCATCGCGGCCACCGCCGGCACCCCTCGGCACTCGCTGGTCCTCGACCACGCGCTGCGCCCGCTGTTCACCTACCTGCGGGCCGTCGTCGTGCCGACCGGCGTGTTCGCGGCGACCGAGGACTTCGGCGGTGCGGGGCGGGACGGCGCGGACGGCCTCGACCGCCGCGTCGCCCGTGCGGCGGCCGAGCTGGCGGAGCTGCTGGTCCGCACCTCCGGCGCGGTCCGCGGCTTCAACGCCCCGCCCGTCGACGAGGTCGGCCAGGTCGACCGGCTCGACGAGGACTCCGTCGTCCCGTTCGAGCAGCTCCTCCGCGGCGAGCAGTAACCGGCCAGCTCCGACCTCACCGCCGGCGTCTGGCACCCCGGCCCCTGCGTCCGGGGGAGGACGAGGGCAGACGCGGGCGACCGGTCGGGGCCGGCGCGCGGCATACGGTGTCCCGGTGGAGATGGACACGAGGGTGGGCTGCTACGGGTGGATCGAGCAGGACGGGCGGGTCCTGCTGGTGCACTGGTCGGGGGACGTCGACGGCAACGGGGCGGGGTGGACGCTGCCCGGCGGCGGGATGGAGGTCGGGGAGACGCCGGAGCAGACGGCGCGGCGGGAGGTCACCGAGGAGACCGGTTACGTCGTCGAGCTCGGGGAGGTGATGGGCGTCGACAGCATCTACATCTCCCCCCAGGACAGACTGCTGCCCGGCGACCGGGTGCTCCACGGGCTGCGCGTCGTCTACCGGGCACGCATCGTCGACGGCACCCTCCGGGTGGAGCAGGACGGGTCCACCGACGACGCGCGCTGGTTCGACCGGGACGAGCTCACGACGCTGGGGTGCGTCGACCTGGTCCGCGTCGCGAGCCGCCTCGCCGGGTGGTCCTGACGGGTTCGAGCCGGGTGGTCCTGCCGGCTACGCCCCGCCGTCGCCCTCGGCCTCGATGGGCACGGCGGTGCCGCTGACCCTGACCCGCGGGTTGCCCGGATCGACGCGGACGTGGATCAGGCTGGGGCGCCCCATGTCGGCGCCCTGGTGGATGGTGATCGTCGTCTCGTCCAGCACCTCGCCGAGCTCGCGCAGGTAGCCGCCCAGCGCGGCCGCCGCGGCCCCGGTCGCGGGGTCCTCCACCACACCGCCGACCGGGAACGGGTCACGGGCGTGGAACGTCGTGGGGTCCTCGCGCCAGACCAGCTGCACCGTCGTCCAGTCCTGCTCGAGCATCAGCCCCTTGAGCCCGTCGACGTCGTAGTCCAGGTCGGCGAGCCGCTCCCGCGTCGCCGCCGCGACGACCGGGTGGTGGTTCCCGGCGTAGGCGACGTGCGGCGGCAGCGTCGGGTCGAGGTCCTCGCGGGACCACCGCAGGGTCTCCAGCAGCCGGGTCAGCTCCTCCTCGTCCACCGGGCGGGTCGACGTGGGCACGCTCTCCATGCCGGCCTCGATGCCCTGCGCGGTCTGCTCGGTCGTCAGCTCGAGCGTGCCTGGCCTGATCCGTGCGGTGAAGTGTCCGGCTCCGCGCCGTTCGGCCAGCGCCACGGCGGTGGCGATCGTCGCGTGCCCGCAGAACGGCACCTCGGCCTCGGGGCTGAAGTACCGCAGTGTGAAGGTGCGGAACTCCGGCTCGCCGGTGACGAACGCCGTCTCGGAGTAGCCCACCTCCGTGGCGATGCGCTGCATCTCCTCCTCGGACAGCTCCGAGGCGTCGAGCACCACCCCCGCGGGGTTGCCGCCGGAGGGGTCGGTCGTGAACGCCGCGTACCGCAGGATCTCGGTCATGCCCTCTGAGCCTGCCAGCAGTTGGCGGTTCAGGCGAGCAGGTCGCGGCGCCGGATGCCGCCGAGCGCGGCCGCCGCGAGCACCGCCGCCAGGGCGCCCATGACCAGGAGCGGTGCGGCGGTGAGGTCCTCGGCGGGCAGCAGCGGCGTCTGCTCCACGGGGGAGAGGTCACGCAGCCAGTCGGGGAGGTTGAGGGCCTCGCCGAACCAGGTGACGAAGACCATGAGCACGACGAGCACCCACGCCAGCCCGGCCCACCGGGGGAGCCACCCGACGAGGGCCGCGGCCACGGCACCGGTGAGCAGGACGGCGGGCAGGTAGGCCAGCCCGGCGACGGTCAGCTCGCCGGTCCAGCGCCCCTCGCCGGTGGCCAGCGTCATCCCGACGCCGGTCGTCAGGCCCCCGACGACGGTGACCACCGACGTGTGGGCGGCGGCGACGAGGAGCCAGCCTCCCGTCATACGGGTGCGGGAGGTGCCGCCGGAGACGAGCAGGGCGAGCCGGCCGGCCTCGTCCTCCGCGCGCAGCCGCAGCACCGCGCCGACGACGTGGGCGGCTGCGCCGAGCACCAGGAAGCTCAGCATGACCCCGCCGAAGGACTCGGTCAGGGCGGTTTCGTCGATCGCGATCCACTCACCCACCTGGGGCAGGTCCTCGATCATGTCCTGCAGCGAGCTGGCCAGGGAGCCGAAGGTCAGGCCGAACAGCGCCACGCCGACCAGCCAGCCCAGGGTGGTGCCGCGGAGCAACCGGTGGGTCAGTCCCTCGACGCTGAGCAGGCGGCCGGCGGCGCGGGCCGGGCCCGGCGGGGTGCTGCGGAGCCCGGCACCCAGGTCGCGCCGGTGCGCCAGCGAGACCGCGACCGCGAGCAGGACGACGGTGAGCGCGAGCGACAGGGCCAGCGGCCACCACCGCAGGTCGACGTAGAGGCGGGTCTGCTGGGCCCAGGCGATGGGGGAGAACCAGGACAGCCAGGACCCGGTGTTCTCGATGATGTCGCCGATGCCGCGGACCAGGAACGCGACGCCGAGCACCGCCAGCGCCATCCCGGTGGCCGCGCGGGCGTGCTCGGTGAGCTGGGCCGTCACCGCGGCGACGGCACCGAACACCAGGCCGGTCAGTGCCATCGCGCTGCCGAAGGCGACCGAGCTCTGCGCCTCCAGGCCGGTCCCGACGAGGGCGACGGTCGCGAAGGCGCCGACGAGCAGGTTGGCGGTGGCCACGCTGAGCAGCGCGGCGGTGGCGGGGGCGAAGCGGCCCACCGGGAGGGCCCGGAGCACCTCCATCCGGCCCGACTCCTCCTCGGCGCGGGTATGACGCACCGCCAGCAGGATGCTCATGATCGAGACCGCGACGAGCATCGTCAGGCTGATCTCGTTGGCGACCATCGCGCCGAGCGTGTAGTCGTCGAGGCCGTAGGCCGGGCCGGCGAGCATGATCGCCGAGGGGGAGGTCATCAGCGCCGCCCGGGCCTGCCGGCTGGCGGCGTCGGGGTAGACGACCTCGAGCTCGACGACCGTCGCCCACATGGTGAGGGTGAGCGCGAGCACCCAGATGGCGATCCGCAGCCGGTCCAGCCGGAGGAAGACCCGCCACAGCGGCAGCGTCCCGGTGAAGGGTGACTCCGGTCGTGACGTCGCACGTGTGGTGTCGGGAAGTCCCGTCGCGCCGTCCGGTTCGGGCAGCGTCACGGCTGGCCCTCCTCGCCGAGCGGACCTGACTGCAGGCGCCGGGCGTCTCCCTGCTGCGCCATCCGGGCGCCCAGGCCCATATGCCACATCCGGGGGTCCGCCACGAGACGAAACCCTAGTCCCCGACAGGGGCCCAGGATGCCGCCCGTGGCGCCGGACGCATTCCCATTGCTCGTCGGCCCGGCCTCCGCGGTCCTGGTCGCGCCCGCCCTATCGAGAGTCGCTCCGCTCGATGGCCCAGGCCAGCGCGCTGCTGGACATCAGCCTGAGGTGGCCCACGTAGGGGGAGTCCGCGTAGACCGTGTGGCCACCAAGTGCCTTCAGGGGGCCCCCGTTCCAGAACCTCCGGAGCTGTCCGACTCCCCATCCGTCGCCCGCGTGGCAGACGGGGTCAGCGTCGTCGCACATCTCCTGGACGAAGCCACCGTTCGGTCGGTGGAGCGCGTAGAAGTCTGCCCACTCCTTGACGTCCTGCGCATTGCCGTTGAGCGAGCCGCCCTGAAGATGCACGAGCGAGCCGTTACCGTCACGGACCTTCATCGGCGAGGCCAGGACGTTCATGATCGAGGAGGACTTCGACCTCAGCGGGTCGCCGATCAGGACCAGTCCCACCTTCGACCGATCCGCAGCGCTCAGGCGGTCCCACGCCATGTGAGCGGCGGCTGCGCCCTGGGAGTAGCCAGCGAGCACGATCGTCTCCTCGTCCTCGCCGGTGCATGTCGCACGAGACACGTCGATGGCCCCTCGTGCCAGGTCGGCCCCCAGGAACATTCCGTCGATGTAGGTCTCGATTTCGACGTAGTTGGGGTTGGGCAGCCAGTGCTTGAACTTCAGCAGTTCCGTGAAGGGAACTGCATGTGCGGGGTAGTCGACGGCCTTTACACGCAGGTCAAGTCCGTCCGGGGCCGTTGTTTCGAACTGCCTTGCAACCTCGGCCACAGGCTTGCCCAGCCCTGCGTACTCCCCGTCGATGTCTTCGCCGGAGCCTCGCAGCCCGAGGAGCAGGACGTCGGCACACTGATCCCCACCTGTGAGGTTGCCGAGTGCCTCCTCGAGCCCCTCCTGGTCGTCGACGGAGACATACTGGCCACCAGTGACGTCGGCGATGCAGGAGAGTTCGACCTGCGCCGCCGCTGTCGCCGAGAAGCCCACGCCGTGAACCCTGAAGTCGACGCCCTGCTGCTCCTTGATCTGGGCCGCCACTGTGCACGGGTCGCCGCAGCCGGACTGTCCGTCGCTGATGAGAACGATCGTGCGGTCTCCCGTCGGCGGCAGGTCGCTGGCAGCTGCGAGGAGCGCGTCTCCGGTCGGCGTTCCACCACTAGCCGTCAGCGACGAGACTGCGTCTGCGATCTCCTCGGCACCGTGCAGACCGATGGGGAGCGCGAGGTTCCCGCCATCGCCACAGCCACCCCCGAAGCTTCGAACGCCGACAAGCGTGTCGGACGGGAGGCTCGAGGCGCTCGTCGTGATGGCCGCTTTCGCCTCGGCCAACGGACCGCCCGACATGGATCCTGACGTGTCGATGACGTAGTGCACGACTGGCGGCGGGCTACCTTGATCGGCAGCGTGCGTCGGTGCAGCCGAGAAGAGCGCGGTCAGGCCTATCGCGCCTACGACGAGAAGCGCACGGATACTTCGCATGGGGTTCTTCCTCCGGGGGGGTCCGCGTGGAGCTCGATTGTCTTGACCCACCTGAGCGGTGTCAACGGCCAGGTAGAAGTCCCCGGTTTTGGCCAGGTGGAAGTCCCCACCCTCTGCGGGGTTGATCAGGGGGTGGGTAGCTCACCTCCTCTCCGTTCGCGGGCTTGGCGCATGCGGTAGGACTGGCCGTTGGTGACGACGGTGGTGGCGTGGTGGAGCAGCCGGTCGAGCATCGAGACGGCGGTGGTGTGCTCGGGCAGGAACCGGCCCCAGTCCTCGAAGGAGTGGTGCGAGGCGACCCCGAGGGAGCGGCGTTCGTAGGCGGCGGCGACGAACCGGAAGAGCAGCTGGGCGCCGGTGTCGTCCAGGGGTGCGAAGCCGATCTCGTCGACCAGGACCAGGTCGTTGCGCAGCAGGGTCTCGACGACCTTGCCGACGGTGTTGTCGGCCAGGCCCCGGTAGAGCGTCTCGACCAGGTCGGCCGCGGTCAGGTACCGCACCCGGTGCCCGGCCAGCACGGCCTCGTGACCCAGGGCGATGAGGGTGTGGGACTTGCCCGTGCCGGCCGGGCCGATGAGCGCGACGTTCTCCCTGGCCCGGACCCACTCCAGGGAGGTCAGGTAGGCCCAGGTCGGGGCCGGGATGGAGGAGGCAGCCAGGTCGAACTCCTGAACCGTCTTCAGGACGGGGAAGGCCGCGGCCTTGAGGCGTGCTCGCTCGTTGGAGGCGTCCCGGGCGGCGATCTCGGCCTCGACCAGGGCGCGCAGCACCTCCTCGGGTGACCACCGTTGGGTCTTGGCCGTGACCAGCAGCTCGGGGGCGAGCTGTCGCATCGCGGCCAGCTTGAGCCGGCGCAGCCCCGCGGTCAGGTCCGCGTCCAGGGCCGGTGGTGTGGCGCTCACGAGGACACCGCCTTGGTGGTCGGGGCGTACTCGGCCAGCGAGCGTCCCGCGGCCGTGGGCAGGTCCAGCACGAGCGCGTCACCGGCCGGGCGTGGGGTCGGGACGCCGGTGCCGGCGGCCAGGATCGAGCGGACGTCGGCCGCGCGCCACCGCCCGAACGCGGTCGCCCTTTCCAGCGCCGCGACCATCGCGACGTGTCCGTGGGCGGCGGTCAGGGTGTTCAGCTCGGCCAGCTCGGGGCCCAGGCGGGTGTGCCCGGCCCCGGCGGCGCCGGCGATGAACGCCTCCGCGGCCGGGCCGAGCGCGCAGAACGTCACCTCGGCCGCGGACCTGGGGCGGATCGCCCGCACCGGGACCGGCGGGCGTGCACTCCCGTAGTGCTCATCGAGGACCGAGGCCTCACCGGGCGGGGTGAGGGGGTGCTCGGCGTGGACCTCCCCGGTGCCGGTGTCCAGGATCAGCACCCGGGTGCCCTCGACGAGGACACCGACGGTAGTGCCGATCAGCGCGGTGGGCACCGAGTACCGGGCCGATCCCAGGCGGATCGTGGACAGCTTGTCGACCTTCCGGGTAACCGGTGACGGCCCGATGAGCGGGCGCAGCGAGGGCAGCGGGGTGAGCAGGTCGACCTCGGTGGCCAACCGTTGGTCCGGGACGGCGGCGATCTCTGAGTGCACGGCGGCGTTGACCTGCGCGCACCAGTCCGCCGCGCGCTGGTTGGCGACGTTCAGATCGGCCAGAACCCGGGCGGCGCCGGCGGCCAGGTCCCCGGAACCGGCATGCTCGAGGATGAGCGGGCGGGCCAGGTCGTCCTTGCCGTAGCGGACGAGGGCCTCCACGACGCCCTTGGAGGCGGGGTCGGCCGCCTCGCAGAAGTCAGGCCGGAACCGGTAGTACGTGGCGAACCGGACGTAGTCGGGTGTGGGCACGACCCGGTTGGCGACCACCCCGCCCTTGAGGCACCCCATCCGGTCGGCGAGCACGACCTTGGGGGTGCCGCCGAGGACCTCGAAGCACTCGGCCAGCATGGCCATGGTCGTCGCGGCCTTCTCATCAGCGGCGAAGCGGACGAACCGGAACCTGGACCAGGCCAGCACCGCGGCGAAGACGTGCACGCCGGCGATCACGCCCCAGTCGATGACCAGGTGCTCACCCGGGGACCACGACGCCGGCCGGTGCCTGCGTCCGTGCTCACTGCGGTACCTCTTCTTCTCATCGGCCACGAGGCGGCGAAAGTGGCTCTTCTAACTTCGGCGTGGTGCTGGGTGTTCACGCCGCTGTCTGGGTCGACGTGTAGGCCATGATGCGGCATCGGTAGTTGTCGTGGTTGCGGTGCCCCCGGCCGGCGCGCTTGAACGTCTTTG
>Ga0310837_100733_pt1 | contig 19348 bp, 22 predicted proteins | sample SM_ome_5_FD_201315 | JGI IMG/M metagenome (GOLD analysis project Ga0310837, IMG submission 201315) | Sorghum-adapted microbial communities enriched on stacked mutant (SM) sorghum from Joint BioEnergy Institute, Emeryville, California... ...
AACTTACAGCTTCTTCTTTAAATGCCTTGTCGTAACGTTTCATTGTTTCCCGTCCCCTCGTTTGTTAGCTTTCATTTTATTTCATATGAGGGGGTTTTTCGACTGCATTTTTATCGTAGCACTCCACGTTTGCGCCCAGTAACGCGAGTTCTCTTCCAACCTCGGGGAAATCACCGTCATAACAAGTCATCAAACCGAATACAGCGCCCTTGGGTCCTGGACAAACCATCAGTTTATCTCCGGGATAATTTCTTTCCAACGGTGCAAACGTATTCACTTTTCTATACTTGATTGCGATTTCGCCTTTGTCATTTACCAACAAGCTTGTGTTGTAAATCCGGCCCTCAGCGGATTCCAAGATATTGAATACAGCCCATACCCCTTTTGTTCTACATTTTTCAAGCAAAGATGCAATATAAGGACTATCCATTGTAAAAGCAATTTGCGGGTTCGGGTCCGGGTGTCCTCCTTGAATCCCGCATTCCGGAAAAACGATCAAATCTGTCTCGGGATACGCCCGGCAAGCCTTGTCCATCCATTTGAGCGTTGCTTCCAAATTCAATGAAACTTCTTCCAACGACTGACAATCCAACGCTTCCTTTTGAACAACGACAACCTCTAAAGATTCAATTTTATTCATTGTATTTGCTCCTCCATGCTCCGCTAATTTACTTGTTCGCCGCCGTATATCCAACCAGATTTTGCTTTCATTTCAATCGTTTACGTTGGAATACGACGGCGAAGAAGTGATGATTTTTTTAAAAACGTATTCAGAATGTTAAAATTATTTCAATTCGTCTTCCGTATAATAGCCGCTGTCAATAAGAAGTTGTTTATAGTTATTTTTATCAACAAATTTGGATTCGAGCAGCAATGAGGGAACAACTCTTTTGCCATTATGATAATTTTCGGTGTCGTTAACACTTACTTCGCTACCTTTAATAATGGCGTCGGTCATATCGGCTACCTTGCCTGCAAGGTAGGATGTGTCTTTAAATATCGACATGGATTGTTCTCCAGCAATAATGGCTTTCACGTTCGCAATGTCCGCATCTTGCCCTGTCAAGATCGGCATTGGTTTATCTGCGGTACCATAACCAGCTGATTTCAAAGCCGCCTGTGTACCGAGAGAGGTTGAGTCATTCAAACACAGAACTGCATCCAAATGTTCGTCCGTATAGAATGCAGTCAAAATATTGTCCATTCGTGCCTGAGCTTCTTTTTCTTCCCAATTGGGCGTAGCTGTTTGTTCCATCGTTGTTTGACCAGATCTCACAACAAGCTTGCCTTCATCAATGTAAGGCTTAACGACATCTACTGCGGCATTAAACAAAACAGCCGTTGTGTCGTTGACCGGACCCGAAACAATTTCAAAATTATATGGACCTTTACCCTCTTTCAGACCCAACTGGTCTACGATATACTCGCCCAACATCCTGCCGATTATGGTATTGTCAAATGTCGCATAATAATCTACTGCGTCTGTGTTCATAATCAGACGATCATAAGAGATAACCTTAATGTCCTGCGCTTTTGCCGAATCCAAAACATTTACTAATGCGTTTACATCAATGGGTGCAATAATCAGTACTTTAGCACCCATCGTAATCATATTTTCAATTTGCGATATTTGGGACTCGACTTTATTTTCAGCAAACTGCAAATCAACTTTATATCCTTTTTTCTCCAAATGCTCTTTAAGATAACCACCGTCCTGATTCCAACGTTGCAAAGACTTGGTAGGCATTGACACACCCACCAATACTTTGCCATTCGCCGCACTTTCAGAACTGCTGGCTTCCGGTTTTTCCTGTGTCTTATCGGCATTTGAACATCCTGCGATCGCAAGAATAATCGAGAGAAGAATCAACCACCCGGCCATCAGTTTTTTGTTCATGTTTTCCCCTCCGTTGATGTGTCATTTGGCCTTCTTTTTACACTGTCACCCAATCCATTCAAGTTCTTGTTTATTTTTCCCCCCTTCTGAATGGTGTTGGGTTCCAAACGGAAAAAGTATCCGTTCGGTATATTTTAGAAGCAAATGAAATTTCGTCATCGACCAGGCAAGATGGATGGTAGACTTTACATCCACGTCATGGGCATGTTAGAGTAATTATAATTGAGGTGATTTCCATTCCATTTGCGTGGGGACAGCCGAAATTTTTTGCTTCCAAAACCAAAGTTACGCATGCAATTTTTCAAATCGTTTATTTGGCAGACAGAATTGTGTGCAAGTCCCCCAAATACGGGAAACAAACTCCACTTAGATCGGACATGGGCAATATTTCATCTGCCAGATCTATGTTTAAGATGTTTTTCATAAATTCACGTCTGCGTTCTATTCTTTTATAACAACCGGGAGCCGTTTTTCTAATCTCCTCGATTAATTGTTGATCTGCCACGACAATCCCGTCTTCCACGTGGGCAGTCAAATAAGGATTTTGAAACGTAACGGTATAATCGCATTGAATGGCGATACCGGATTTTATTTTATTGCTGTCATTCGGGTTGAATGGGGAATTTGACCACTCATCGGTATGTATTAGATGACCGGGATTTAAAGCAATCCCGAATTTTTCTATACCGATTGATTGATCGACTAAATCATAAATTGACCCGAACGTGTTTCCTATTTGTATTGCTTCGTACCATTTTACAATCGAAGCGTAATAAGGCTTGATGAATGTATCCACATAATGCCGTTTGTTTTTCGGAATTCCTTCTTTATTTTTAACGTACATACCTGCCCTGTGAACCATCGCTCCGCGAAGACCGATTCCGACACTTACCAGATCGCCATTTTCCAGTTTTCGGTTATATGATGGGCTTGCTAGTCCAAGCGAAACGTTGGCGTCACCAAAACTTAGTATTGGATGGGTAGATAGCGGTTCTCCATCCAGAGCAAAATACGCGGATGCCTCAATTTCCGACATGCCTGCTTGCAAGTTTTTTAATACTCGATAGACGGCACGCGACGCTTTTGTGCCAGACAATTCAAAATGAATAATTTCTTTCGCAGTCAATTGATGTTTTAATCCATAATTTACGTCATTAAACAAATCCATTGCATTCTTTAGATTGTGAATCGGCGTGTAGAGACACAGCGTTTCAATAATATAATGCGGAATATCAAACGTATCCATGTTCAATTTCAAAAGATGTGAAGGGTAATGCTTCCATCCGATAATGCCAATTTTGGAATCGTTTTCAAAATGAATTTCTTTGAACCTTTCTGCGAGCGTTGTCTTGCTTCTGATCGTCTGGCCCGGGAGACTGAAAATTTGACACCGTTCAATTTGCAAATCCGCTTTAATAAGCGATGCATAAGCGTAGCCTTCATTCCCAAGCAATAGTACAGGTTTCGAATGTTGTCCAATGATTAGCAAAGCTTCTTCAAAACGGGGATCAAGGCCTGTCAAATAATGAATTTGAGAGAAGTGTTCTCTGTCTCCATATATAATCAAATAGTTATAACCGTGTTTGTCCATGAGTGTTCTTAGTTTTTGAATCCGAAGTTCATAATCTTCTTTCTCCAATGTCGGTATTTCCGAATAATCAATGGGAATTGGATTGTCACACGGCAGTGCGTCGATTTCAATTTCTTGAATGGCTTTCATTTGTCTCTCCTCCAGCAGGTCTTCGGATGATCTATTTTGTATTTTTAATTGTTGCCACTGAATTTCTCTCAACCAGACTACATTGAAACACTTTTTTGGTGATCTGGAATTGATCGTTTTCAATCAAGTTGATTAAAGATTCAATTGCGGCTTTGCCTATTTCTTTCATTGGAAGTTGAGCAGTCGTTAATTGAGGGATGCATGCCTCCGCAACAATGCTATTGTCAATCCCTACAATTGACATTTCTTCGGGCACTTTAATCCCATGTTCAATTACCCCATTAAGAAACCCAACAGCCATATTATCATTGCCCCCGATAACTGCAGTAGGGAGTTCTCGCTGCTTCAAAATGGTATAAGCGGCTTTACGCCCACTTTGAATGCTGAAATCTCCATACGTTATCCAACTTTCATTTAATTCCAAACCCCTTTCCTTCAAGCCTTCAATAAATCCTTGATATCGCTCCTTTATGTGCTGTTGTTCGGTAGGCACACTAATAAATCCGATTTTTCGATGTCCCTTATCGTATAGATATCCAACGAGGTCTTTTGCCAATTGTGCATTGTCGATTACAAATCCATTCGTTTCGATCTCCGGGATATGGTTGTCAACGAGAACAAATGGGAACTGTTTTTTCGTGAGCATCGAAATGATGTTTTTTGATACTTGCCATGTGGAAACCAGGGCGACCCCATCAATATTTTTTCCATCTATGTTTTTCTTGATATATTCCAGCACCGCATCCGTTTCATTCGTTTTCCCGACTTTAATATGCATATTGTACTTTGAAGTGTTTATATAATCTCCAACGACCTGAATCAAGGGCAATTGATGCAACCAGGTAGATTCAAAGATCATATTTTCTGAAATGATATATAGCAATATGTTGTAAGATCGCCCTCGGCCCAATGCTTGGGCGAGAACATTTGGCGTATAATTCAACTCCTTTATAGCTCGTGCTATCTTTTCTCTATTTTGGGGCTTGACCAAATTGGGATTGCTTATGTATTTGGATACTGTTCCTGTTGCTACCCCAGCCAAAGCCGCCACATTTTTCAAGCTGACTTTCCTGTTCATGAAAACTCTCCCTCGAACCATCCCCAAAAAATGAACCGGTTCATTTTTTTGGCATAATTTTAGTCATTGTCTTGCTATTATCTATTTGGGCTTCCACATTGCAGAAATGAACCGATTCGTTTTTTCGACAAACAACTTGGGCAATTTACAAAAATGAACCGGTTCGTTTTTTATACTAGCACCTATTCTTGTTGTATGTCAATACACAATCGACCAGAGTATCACATTTTCAAATCAAACACTGGAGTGGGCATGATGAGACAAACGGAGACTCCAATAGATTGATGAGTACAAAAACGAACATCAGAAGGTTGGTGAACCTCGATATCATTCGTTTCATTTCCTGTTGACCGGAACCCGTATTTCACCCGACATCAATTTGGGCAGAAGGGCATTGCGGATCGCTTCAAGCCGTCCGTTTTCATCCTTGTTTTTTTGAACCAGTTCATAAAACGATGCAACGATCTGTTCAAATCGTTTGATAAGTTCGTCATCCGGCCATGCTACTTTCAAATTTCTCACGTCGGATTGCGATACCAGCGGCTGTGTGGAACCGCGGTTGAACGAACGGAAATCGATCCGTTTCAACAACTGGTACATGAACTCGTAATGGTCGCATTGGATGACAAGCGTATTGTCCGACGGCCAGCAAGGCCGACCATGGCGTTGCACGATTCCAAGCGTGCCGACTCTCCCGGTCACCAGAATGGGAGCGTCATACAACGCTTCTTTCACGTAACCCATCGTGCCACCTGCGCCGATCAGCGGAACGGCATGTTCGCCATCCGGCTGCTCCCGTCTGGACTTCGGGCGTTTGCCGCTCGCGATGTCGGCCTTCGTGCCAAGCGGCACCACATTCCAGCCAGCCGGAATCGGCCCCAGCTCGCTTTCCGCAAACGCGCCTCCTCCGGACTTGTAGGGCTCACCCCGTTCGTCCGGAAATTCGAAGTCCACGAACCACCGTATGTACAATGCCTGGGCCATCTCTTCGAGGTTGCCGTTCATGGCGTTGTTCAGTTCGATTTTGTCGTCCAGCGATTACAATAGCCGCGCGATTTCCCGCTGCTCCTGAAGCGCAGGTATTTGAAGCCTTAAATGTTTCAGGTCGTTAATGGTAATTTGCGACTGGGCGGAGCCGCTGTCCAGCCGGCGCAAATTTAGGCTGGACAAGGCGTAGTACAGGAAATGCTTGTCCGCGATTGCTTCATTCAGCTCAATGATGATGGACAGATTGGTGATATACGCATAAGGCGGGGACAGCTTCACATCACCCGTACCCCCGACGCCGCGGGCCACCACGACCACCTGGGGTTCTTCGTACATATATTCCGGATAATATCCTGCCACCTTGTACCCCGTAAACACGGGATAACCGGACTCGCCCAATCTGGATTTGTCCGGCATTTTGCCGTATTTCATCGTCGCCAGATCCGCGAGCTTCATCTCCGTCCATTCCTGCTCACAACGCAAACCCGATTCCTCCAAGCTACTTGCGGATTTCTTCCTCCAGTTGCCGGGACTTGTGGAACTGCTCCGCCAGTTCCGCCGTCAGTCGGATCATTTTGTCCACGAACGCTTCTGTTTCCGCTTCTGATTCGTCCACGCCGACATAACGGCCCGGTGTCAGGTTGAACCCCTGCGCCTCGACTTCTGCCAGCTTCGCGGATTTACAGTACCCTTTTGCATCCTCGTATGGACCCGCCTGAGCCTGTCCGCGCCACGCATGGTACGTACCCGCGATTTTCCCGATTTCCTCCGTGCCAAGCTCCCGGTGCGTCCGGTCAACCATGTGCCCCATCTGCCGTGCATCGATGAACAACATTTCGCCGCGGCGGTCCCGCAAGCCCTGAGGCGCTTTGTTTTTGGCAATCAACCAGAGGCACACCGGAATTTGCGTGGAATAGAACAGTTGCCCCGGCAAAGCGACGATGCAGTCGACCAGGTCGGCCCGGACCAGTTTGCTGCGGATTTCAAGTTCCGCCGCCATGCTCGTCGACATGGAACCGTTCGACAGTACGATGCCGGCAACGCCATCCGGCGCAAGTTTGCTTGCGATATGCTGAATCCATGCATAGTTGGCATTACCGGCAGGCGGCACCCCGTACGTCCAGCGAGCGTCTGCCGTCAGCCGTTCGCCCCCCCAGTCGCTGATATTGAAGGGGGGATTGGCCAGGATATAGTCCGCCTTCAGGTTTTTGTGCAGGTCGTCATGAAACGTATCCGCATGGCGTTCGCCGAGATTCGCGTCGATCCCGCGAATGGCGAGATTCATTTTGCACAGTTTCCACGTCAGCGGATTCGATTCCTGCCCATAGACCGCAATATCTCCGATGCGGCCCTGATGCGCGGCCACAAACTGCTCGCTTTGCACGAACATGCCGCCGGACCCGCAACACGGATCGTATATGCGGCCCCTGAACGGCTGGATCATTTCTACGAGCAAACGGACAACACTGGTCGGCGTATAGAATTCGCCGCCGTTTTTGCCTTCCGCGCTCGCAAACTTGCCCAGAAAATATTCGTACACCCGACCCAGCACGTCTTTGGCACGGCTCTCTTCGTCACCAACCTTGAAAGAGAACAGTTCGATGACAGCTCCCAGTCGGTTCGGGTCCAATGACAGCCTGGCATAATCGTGGGACAGCACACCTTTGAGGGAGGGGTTTTCCTGCTCGATGGCCAACATGGCCTGATCGATGATCTGGCCGATTTCCGGCCGATTTGCATTCGCCTCGATATAGCTCCAGCGCGCATGTGACGGTACCCAGAAAATGTTTGACGCCGCATATGCCTCCCGGTCTTCCGGATCGGCACCGGATCCATTTCGGAGTGCTTCGTATTTCTCATCAAATGCGTCGGATACATATTTCAAAAAAAGCAGGCCAAGCACGACATGCTTGTAAGCCGCCGCATCCATGCTGCCGCGCAGTTTGTCCGCAATGCGCCATAATTGCTCTTCGAATCCGTGATTCGCCGTTGTCATGGTGCGGTATTCCTCCCTGTTTTGTGCTTTATACCATTCTACACAATTCACCGGATAAAGCATATGCAGGGCCGCTTGGGCGAACCAAGTCTATTCTTTCTGCAAATATGCTTTTTCTGCCTGTTCGATTTGTTGTTTGAACATTTCATGTTTTTCCGGGGATGCCATTTCATAAAAAATGCCCGTATCGATCACTTTGAAAAACCGGCCCTGTCCGCCGAACTCAAGCGCTACGGTCGAACCGTCCTTCAAGTTGATCTTCACCAACCGGTAGTAATCCGCTGTAGCATCTCCTAAAAGCGGTTTTACCATATTCAGGATACCGGCCATCGCATGAATATCGTTTTCTGTTTCGATCACACCGGTAACCGGGTTATGTTCGCCAGTGGAGATGATGATGCCGAGGATATCTTCTTCCCGGATTTGAAAATGTTCCACTTTTGAAACGCTTCGATGAATGGGTGAAGCTACCGGCTGTTGGGATGTTGATGGGGAACATGAAATTAGCAAAAATGCAAAGATGAATATTGGTGCGATTACGGTTATCCAGTTGCGTCGGCACATAAGTCCACCCCTCAGTCGGATTTCTTTATTTTGAAATATTTGACGCCGATTCCCCATTCAAATGTTTCAACCATTTGGTGAATAGTACGGATCGGGCTACGGCAGTTTTGCTTGCGCTGCAATTTGCTTGTCATCCTGTCTGCACCGATTAATTTTCCTTTAAAGGAAATTTCCCTTGACGGAAATTTCCTTTTGATGTAAATTGAAAACAAGAACCATCCCTTCTCCTACAGGAGGTGATTCTCCCTTGACTTACGCAACATTCAGCGCGCTCGCCGAACCTACCCGGTTCAACATCGTCGAACTTTTGCGGGACTTCGGTGCAATGACAGTCAGCGAAATTGCAGAACGGCTCAAACTGCGGCTGCCCCAAACTTCCAAACATCTTCACGTCCTGGCGGAAGCCGGCATCGTCAGCGCAGCGGTGGATGCCAATCGCCGTATCTATTCGCTCTGTCCGACCCCATTTGTCGAAATGAACAATTGGCTGGAGACATTCGTCAACTTCAAGGAGGCACAGTTCGATCGGTTCGAGGCGTTGTTGAGAAAGACACAGATAAACGAGTCGAGCAACCCCTAATTTAACGTGTCAAAGGAGTGCATGACCATGTCCAAATTAAGCGTAATCGCCGAACCCGGCAAACAGGAAATCATCCTCTCCCGCATCTTTGATGCGCCGCGTGATCTTGTATTTCGCACTTTCACCGATCCGTCCACCATCAGCGAATGGTGGGGACCAGCCAGCCTGACAACAACCGTCGACCAGATGGAAGTCAAAAAAGGCGGCATATGGCGTTTTGTTCAGCGCGAAAGCAATGGCACCCTCCATGCATTCAACGGCGTTTATCATGAAGTCAAGGCGCCCGAGAAACTCATCAATACGTATGAATATGAAGGGTTTCCCGGCTCCGTGGGGCTAGTGACGACGATATTCGAAGCGTTGCCGGACGGAAAGACGAAACTTACCGAAATCACGCTGTATCCTTCCGTAGAAGCACGCGATGGCGTGCTGCAATCCGGCATGGTCGAAGGGGCACGTGAACTGACCGATCGACTGGAAGCACTCCTGGCCAAAATTTCGTAACTGCCCCTTCCGGCACACCATATATTTGACTCAGCCGTCAGATAAAGCTTATAATCTTAACCATTCGAGCAAGGCAAGCGAATTTGACAACCATACAGGAGCTGACAGCCAGAATGATCGTCGTTACAAACAAAATCAAGGTCAAAAAAGGAATGGGTGCGGTCATGGCACCGGGTTTTACGGCACCAGGCCCGCTTGATACCTTCGAAGGTTTCATCAAGGTAGAGGTATGGCTGACACAGAACCTGACGGAATACGATGAATTGAATGTCCACATGTACTGGGAGACGCTCGATGCCTTTACGGCCTGGCGAAACAGCGATGCCTTCAGGGAAGCGCACAAACGGCCGGAACCCGGTTCGGAAGAAGCCAAAAAAGAATCCCCGATTCTCGGAAGCGAAATCCTTATCCATGAAGTGGCATCCGTTAAAGAAAGCAAAAAATCGTAACAGTCCCCCAAAAACAGACACCCGTACCCGGAAATGCCGGACAATGGCAAATTCGAGTACGGGTTTTGCATCAATTGACTATTCTTTTTAGTCCAAAACTCAAAATAAAAATGTGACTGATTAAAGTTGCAGGAAGGTTGGCCATGATTTTCCACTTATATTCATGATTTAAAGTTACTTGACCATTTACATATATAATAAACGGAATCTCATATTTTTCTTGAACAAGGAATCGGGATATTTTATCTACTAGTTCCTTTTCTTTTGAATCAGTAGAATTTTCAAAACAATAAACCAATATATCCGGTTTATTCTCACTTATCATTTGACATACATCCAGTTTTTCTGTCGGACAACGACTGATATCTTTTATACCTTCCTTGATTTTTTTAATTTCAAACTTTTCCATTTCTTCCAATTTTCTATTTTTTCCAACAAAAACCAATTTGCTGTTTCTAAGCGCCAATTGACTTGAAATCATGCTGTTTAATTCATTTACTTTCTTATCAATTGGCTGGATAGCCTCATTTATTTTGTCTTCAAAATATTTATGTGCAGCGGATGCGACTTCCTTTTTCGTTTGGCCAAATGTCCAATATAAAATGAGAGCAACCATACCGGCCAATATTCCTATTCCAACCAAAAAGATGTTCACCAATTGCATAAAGCTTTGACGATCATTATTTGAGATCTCTTTATAAGTTTCAAATTCAGTCTTGATGAATTCGATCATTTGCTTGTTGAGATCAACATCCATATTCGTGTGATCGGGATCCAACAAAAATTGTTGTTCAACGTTCTTTATGGCATCACTCAATCTGCTATTCTCAACTTTGAGATTCGCATAAAATCCCAATAAGCACACAAACACTACGAATTGCATAAAAATTAAAATACCGATAAAAATGTTTGACCTATCTTTTCCTTTCATATGGAGAATCCTCCTATGGAAAGATATAACTGTTCCACAATGATTCTACCACATGATCAAAAATATTCTACTAATTGCCAATTGCATAGTATGGTCACATCAAATCTCAACATACTCCAGAAACTTTCTCACCAACCGATGCTGATTGCGGCCTTTTACATAAATTCCGCCCGGCGTCACGCGAAAGTTCAATGGATAGCCGGTCAACGGAATCGCCGCGATTCTGCCGCTTTCCAGGTACGGATCGTCTTTCAGCATCAAACTGGACACGATGCTGACCCCGAGCCCTTCGGAAACCGCACGCTTGACCACCTCGGAATTTTGGGTTCTCAAAATGATATTGACGGACCCGTATTGCTTTTCAAGTTCTTTAAACAGATGAACAATATAACCCCTTTCATAGATGACGATCGGATAGTCCCTGATATCCGCCAGTTGCAGTTCTTTGCTCAAGGCCAGGGCAGAGTCCCTGGGGACGATCACATTGAAAGTGGATTCGTATTGGAATGAATGGAACGTGATTTGCGCAGGCAATTGATCATCCGGCTGAAACAAAAAAATGAGCCCCAGATCGACCTCTCCCCGCTCCACCCGGACAATGACCTCTTTTTTCTCCATCTCCGCAATTTCGACTTTGATTTGCGGAAAATCGTTTTTGAATCCCGCCAGCGCCTTGATCAGAAACGTCATGAAAATGCTGGGGCTTGTCGCGATCTTCAGTTCTCCGGTAAAGGATGACGTGATGGACTGGATCTCTTCCTTCAGCTCGTCGGTCTTCTGCAGCACTTCAAGCATTTTGCGGATGATCTTTTTCCCTTCCTCGGTTGGCACAGTGCCGAATCTGGATCGCCTGAACAACTGGATGCCCAGTTCTTTTTCCAGCAGCGCGATCGACTGGCTGATGGCAGATTGCGTAATATGCAAATTTTGTGCGGCGATGGACATCGATTTCGTTTCGATGATTTCCTTGACATACATCAGTTGTTCGAGGTTCATGATTCACCTCTTTAAACATAAGTTTTTCTAATATCAACATCGAAATTAATAATTTTACATTAATAATGTCTGATTATAAAATCAAGTTGGCAACAGGATCTGCACAGAAATGGGAAAAGAGGTTCGTTTCCGTTGAGCAGCAAGCAGCCATTGTGGTCCAAAAATTTTTTCATGGTCGCTGCAATCAACTTTTTTCTTTACTTTATTTATTATTTGCTGATTGCCAGCATTACGGTCTATTCGGAGGAAAAATTCCATGCCTCTTCAAGCATGGGTGGATTGGTGGCGGGCATTTTTATTGTCGGGGTCCTTTTGGGGCGCCTGTATGCGGGCAAGTCGATCAATCAAGTGGGATGGAAAAAGATGCTCCTCATCGGCATCCTGTTTTCGACGGTCACGATCCTTTTGTATTTTGCGGTAAACCATTTATCTGCGCTGCTTATTGTGCGCTGTTTGCATGGCATCGGGTTTGGCATCGCCTCGACAGCAACGGGAACCATTGTCGCCAGCGTGATTCCGGATGAACGCAGAGGGGAAGGTACGGGGTATTATGCTTTAAGTACAACCGTCGCTGCTGCCAGCGGGCCCTTTTTCGGGATTTTGATCCATCAGCATGCAGGTTTCCAGACGAACTATGTGATTTGCCTTGCGCTCATTGTCATCAGCTTCGTCTCGTCCCTGTTTCTGGAGGTACCCGCCGTGCCATGGAATCAGGCCCAGCCATATCCCAAGAAAGGGTTTCGCCCGGGCGACTATTTTGAACCCGCAGCGGTTCCCGTTGCGATCGTCAGCATTTTCATCGGTGTCGCCTATTCCAGCATCCTCTCGTTTATCGGTTCCTATGCGCAACAAATTTATCTGGTCGATGTCGCCAGTTTCTTTTTTGTCGTTTATTCCGTCGCAACCCTGCTGGCAAGACCTTTTGCGGGCAAACTGTTTGACGCAAAGGGGGAAAATGTCGTCGTTTACCCCGCACTCCTCATCTTTGCCGCCGGATTGCTGACCCTAAGCCAAGTTCACACCGGATGGATGCTGCTGATGTCTGCGGCGATCATCGGACTGGGCTACGGGACATATGTGCCATGCGCCCAGGCGATTGCGGTCAAAGTGTCACCACGTCACCGGATGGGACTGGCAACATCCACCTTTTTCATGTTTACCGATCTTGGCGTCGGTTTCGGTCCGTTTTTCCTCGGCATCCTCATTCCGCTCCTGGGCTTTTCCAATCTGTATGTCGCTATGGCGCTGCTCGTTCTGGCTGATGCAATCCTGTATTATTTCCTGCATGGCCGCAAACGGAACATGCCGTTTCAAAGCAACGTGCAGTAATTAAACCTCCTCCATTCGCAAAAAATGGCACCCGCCATCATGTATGGCCGGTGCCATTGCTTTCGCTTTTCATACTGTCAGCTTGACAGGGCAATTCATTTGTGAACCCTGGTTTTTATTTGTTCAACGAACTTCTCTTTATTGATGGGCTTATAATCCTTGATCTTCTGGCTTTCCGGCACTTGTTGTACAAGTTTTCCGGACGAATCGAATTTAAATCTGCCTTGATATACACCAAGTGGTGTATAGACATCTCCTTCTACTTGGGGGCCTGTAAACTTGCTTAGCATGACTATTTCGTGTCCGCCCTTCTCCAGGACAGGAATGCCGTTTAATTTAAAGGTTTGCTTGGGCAATTTTTTTCCTACTTTGTCTGTGGGATAAAATTCTCCGCCCGTTTCGATAATTCGGATGGTGTCCCCGACTTTCAGCGTTCCTTTGAATGTGGCCAGCACGGACACAGTAGAGATCGTGAACGGAATATCCTGATAGGTTATCGTTTCTTGGCTCAGAACATTGATTTCGGTGATTTCGGCTGCATCTGCAACCAGCTCATCCAGCGATTGATATTCCTTTACCAACGTGGCCGCTCCTCCGACCAAACCCTGCTCACTTCCCGCGTCGTTTTCTCCGCAGGCACTAATGATGCTCAAGAAGAATAATAAGCAACAGACAAGAAGGATGAGCGATTTCCTTTTCATTCAATGAACCTCCCCGCATTTTAGTACAAACTGCGAATCCCGTTGATATCGTCAGACGTTAATCCACTAGGGGTGGTTAGACCAGCAATTCCGGCATCCATGATCGAACCGCTGAAATGGGCCAATCCAAGGGCATGTCCCATTTCATGGATCGCAATTGCCAGCCATGTATTCGTAGGCGCCGGATAGGAAGATGTGGAGTTTAGTTGTATTTTGCACCAGGTATAAGGGCCCGTGGGTCCAGATCCTGCCGGATACATGCTCGTACCATTGTAAAATAACGTCAATCCGTACCAACCCGTTGTTCCATAATCGGAGGTATAAAAATCAATCTGGCTGGACAAGACCGAAGAGGTATAGTAGAAAGCCACATCGGTAGAAGAAAACTGTGAAGGAGATATATACACCGGATCGATGGTATTCCATGCAGCGACTGCCGAAGTGATGGTGCTGAATTTGGGATTGCTGGGATCAACATAGTAATATCGATCCTTTACACCACCAGTAAGTGTAAATCCCCAAGTTGCATATGCGGAAGCACTATTCGCCATCAACAGAGAAAATATGACGGTTACAATGAAGACGCTGGAGATTCGTTTTTTCATCATCATTACCCTCCAATCCATTGGTATACTACGTACATCCTGACTCCTTGTTAAATTCGTTGAATTTATCACCTTCTTTTACATTTATTAACATTGCAATTAATATGACACTTTTTCGTGGTTAAACGTTGCATGAAAAGTGCATTCTATTCAAAAAAATTTGTGCGTGCCAGTAAGTATACGGATCATGCAAAAAGGGAGCGCATCTATTTTGCACTCCTGGGGATCATTCTGTGGCTGGATCAAGAAAAAAGAATGAATTGGAAAAGACATTTAATGAAGAGAAACACAGGTTAAAGTATACGGTTTCTCTCATAGATGGTTTACATGTAGGAAAATTTGTTGAGCATTTGCAGAAACATCTTTTGAAAACCTCCAAACAGCCAAACGAGTATTAGAATTTAAGGAACAAAAAATAAAGCCGAACAGGATCAGGCATGAACCTGACCACCGCTCGGCTTCAAGGATACTTTTTATTTTCTCTGGACAGTTTTATTTTCCCAGGACGGGATTTATTTGCTGTCTACAAAACTGTCAGGTGATAAAAAAGTCTGGAACCATTTTTGTTGATTTTATTGGGTTTGCCGCGGCACGTGATAAACATAAAAAAAAGAAAGTGTGGAACCGCCAGAAATTACCATGTAAAGAAAGTTGGAAACCATAACTTTTTTCAAATGTGACTTCTTACACGTTGTTACGAAGGCTCTTAAATTATTGCGATACCGATAGCAACTCCGCTTGCCATATCTTCTTTTTTCCATCGCTCATTTAAGACAATACCCCTTTCCCGTATTTGACGAATTATTACCGTTTTCGTCTTACCTTCCTCGCAACAAAATAAGTAATAATCCCGAGCGTTATTAATCCCAGGACTTCTAATCCTGTCCTCATCGGATTTACGATGACACCGAATATGACCTTGTGCTGAAGGTCGTCAACTGAATCATAAGATTTAATGATCTCCGGCACATAGTTGTACGAAAGATACAATTCACGGATTAATTGAAAGGAATAATAACCTATGATAAATATCAACCCCGCCATTAAGGCACGAATAGCATGTCTACGCATCAAAACCTCCACGAAAGCTTGAACCTTATCTTGCATCACACTTTAGGCTGATTTAAACCAAGTAATTTTCGTGCAAACATACAAATTATGTAACCAACGAAACAGCCTGTCATATTCAATATTACATCATCAATGTCCGCCGAGCCTAGACAGATGATGAATTGAAATATCTCTATCCCAATAATCACCAAGAAACATATTGTGATGGTTCTCACGAAGGAAGATCTTCGCAACAACAAAGGAATCATAAACCCCAAAGGAATAAACACAAAAATGTTTGCGATAAAATTGATTGTCGATGGCGTTAATCCCACTCGAAGGAACGTCTCAATTGAAGAATTGATCGTTTTGAACGGAATCAAACTAATATTCCAATATCCGTACATTCGTTGTTCCTGTATCCCTTCAACTCTGTCGATAACCCTTCCAAAGTCACCAAAAAACTTTAATACAACAAAATTGAACAGGAAAATTAAGTAAAGTGCAAATATGTACTTCAACTTAACTATTTGCAACATTGCTATCACAAACCTCTCCCGCGAAAGATCTGACTCTTAATTTCAATTAACATCATACCAAAAGAAGGAATTGAGCTGGTGACCCTAATTTTCAAAGTGAAAATTAGAAGGCAGTATAAAACTCCGGATACGAGTTCTATACTGCCGATTTTCTTTACGTTTCGTTTACGCAGCCAGATGTCGTTGCAAGGCTTCCTTAAATTTGTTTAACGTATCCCACTGCTTCTGATACTCCTCAAAAGTCCAGTACTTTCGTTGTTGCTGCACAGATAATAGAAGTTCGTCTACCAGCTTTTCATAGTCCGTGTCAGGACCTTGATAAATACTCGTAAATGACTCTTCATCGCCTGCCAAATAAGCTTCACGATTTTGAAGGAACCATTTCGTAAAAGCTCTCGTGTTAATCATAAATTGCTCTTTTTCTGTCAGTTCTGCATAGGCGGCATGAACTTCTTGCGGTGCATCAGGCGCAGGAAATACAAACAGTTTTGATGCCCCCACCTCAACCAGTCCGTCCCCGTCAATATCCCTTTGATAATCCGGAGACGACAACAGATTAGCCGCCCCCTCATCACTAAGTGAATTGACTTGAACCGGATGCGTGAAGTTATGATAAGCAAAAAGGTCCGTCATCTGACGTGTTGTCAAAGTGTTCAGAAACTGTTTATCTGTAAGATTGGATGCATGCTGTCTGGCCTTCAAAATTGCTTGAAAAGCTGACTGTTCTCTCTCTGTGGCGTGGTGTCGCTTTGCCAACGGATTCTGATACTGTGTTGCAACGAACGATGGTTCAATTCTTGTCATTTCTTGACCTCCGAGAGATATTGATAAACGAAATATCGGAAATTCCAGTATCCGAATTTAGTTTTTTACGATTGGCTATTGAGGGATCTCTGTCGATACCAACCAATCTTCTTTCCCCGCTATCTCGATAAGATGAGCAATAAGGTTTGAGTCAAATTTATCCAAATTCACTTCCCTAACTTGGTCAGGTTGAATAGGCTTCAAATAAACCTTCTCGTCATCTGCATGCACACAAAGAAAGTGTTTTGAGGATCTATTGTTGAAGTCGAGTTGAATGAAATATATACCCTTCACGTCTGAAGCATCGATTGAAACTGAAGATTTACTTTGCTCAATCCAAGATGCAAACTCCTTTAATTTCTCTGGCGCACTCTTATCCGTATACATATTAATCAGTTCAGGTTGACCCCTTGGAGAGTCGCTTTTATAAAATGAAACTTCAACTGAACGAAGTTGTGCCTGATCTTCCTTCTCTGCCGGTGTATATAAAGCGCGACCCCATATACCGAAATACAGAAGGTCGTCACTTTTCAGTGGATTTCCTAAGGAATAAATATTATAGGTTGCATTTTCTCCTGCACTTTGTTGAGTGTAGGCCCCATTATTGCAATCAAGGTAACCGAGCTTCATGCCTGGCTCCAAGTTCTCGTTACCAATCTCTTTCAAATTGTAAGTCTTATTACCCCACTCAAAGGATTTCGGCGGCTCACTGCATTTTGATACAGATACTTGATCATCATCTTTGTACTTGTCAACCATCGAGATGATTTCCAGTCGATGGTTCTTACCAAGTTGGACTGTCGGTTCATTTCTTTCTTCAGGCACAACCGGCTCCATCTGGAACGGCTGTGCTGCACTCCCCTCACTTACAGGCGTTTCAAGAATGACAGCATCACGATACCCCTCCTTTGAAGCAATGACCGTAACGGTTCCTCTCTTCATTTGGTCCATCTGGTACTTGGGATCAACCGGAACCGTTATAGCTTGATTGACTTCACCTGCATCATTGGTGGCAAGTTTGTCTACGACGTTACCGTCTTGATCAATAACGACAATATTCACATCGGGTAATGGTTGCTGATCAACGGCTGAGAACGCTCTGAATATTACGTTCGCCGTAACGGTTTCCGATGGACTGGGTATGCTCGAATGGGTTGCATTGTTTGGATTTGTTGAGCAACCCATGATCGAAATCGTGAAGAATAGAAGTACAAGCACGAGTTTTGGCATGTTCACCGGCTATTCGCTCCTTACTCATACGCGCCTTCTGCATCGGGTAAAGCCTGATACTCGTTTTTGGCTTTTACAATATCGACAATGAAATTGCGTAAATCGCGTAATTTTTGAATATCTTTCGTTGTATCGCAATATTCTCCAGACCATTGGAAGGTCTTCTCCACCCCATTGATCTGGATATGCCAGATGTCCACTCCGTGGGGTTCGACTCTACAATTGGAGGCTTGTGTGAGATCCAATGCACCGAGGATATTGATTTTTGCCATCTGGTCATAGATGCGTTGTAACTCTTCTTGGGTGAAGTTGATCTTCGCTTCAGCCGTTCCCGCTGAGATCAAGTCCTTAACCGCAACCCCCTTGAAGGAGTCAATCAGATTTTTACTTCCTACTCCGTACTGGATGGAGAAGGCAAAGTCATCGGGCATGACTTTCGGCATTTGATCTTGAGCTGTGCTGCAACCTACTGTTAAGGCTGTTAACCATGTTAAACTGATCAGCAAGATGATGAGATATCTCAAAAAGCAACCCCCTTTCCATGAGTCGTTACTTGTTTCGGGTTAACAATCGCCGGAATCCATACCCCAACAGGAGCAGTAAACTGGCTGCGCCAGTGAGATACCACCAGTATGGTGATGATCGGGTTGACTGTGGGCTGATCTCCGGCTCCTCAACTACTTGTTGGACTTGTTGGGTTACTTTCGTTGTTACGATGATTGGTGTGGGGGGCGGTTGTAATGAAATTTCCTTGTTCGTTAGGAACTCTAAATCTTCCTTAGCGTAGTCCACTCGCTCCGTGGGCGAACATATTGGATTTTCCCAACCCCTGTCCGTTTGAAGCAGGTAGTACAAATTCTCTTCCTCAAGATTGCTCGGACCCCAATTGGCATCTTCATAGATGGTTAGAGTGCGGTCATCGATGGCTTTGAAGCTGTTCAGAACTTTTAGATCGACTTGTCGATACTCCTCGGTCTGGACGATATCTTCAACATGGGCTAAAATGATGCCATCATACTTCTCGTACTTGACTTCAACAGACGGTAACTGCTTACATTTTAGTGCATGAGCTTCTGTCGGATGAAAGACTAATATGAGAATTGCCGCTAATAACAATGTGCCTGTGAATCTCACCTTGTCATCAACCCCTTGATCAATAGACGGTGCCCTTATGGAAAATGTTGCATTTCGCCTCCCGAACCTTGACATTGAATTTGAAGCTAAAAATACAGTTGTAGGGTAAAACTTCAGCCGCGCTCCACTAGAAGTCCGGTGATTTAAGTCAGTTTTAGCCGTCTAACTGACATGAAAAATGAGGAAACAAACTTAACCACCGCTGATATGAGCAGGCTTGATACCGCCTCCGTCATCACGGATTTCGGTTTTTG
>Ga0310837_100742_pt1 | contig 19112 bp, 15 predicted proteins | sample SM_ome_5_FD_201315 | JGI IMG/M metagenome (GOLD analysis project Ga0310837, IMG submission 201315) | Sorghum-adapted microbial communities enriched on stacked mutant (SM) sorghum from Joint BioEnergy Institute, Emeryville, California... ...
CTCCTCACGGAGGACCTCCAGCACAACCTTTGTCTTGAATTCTGAGGAATATCGGTTCCGTTTTTCCATAGCCTCATTATAACTTATTTATCACCTCTCCCGTGTCTCAACCTATGGGAGCATTATATTGAGCCATAGCAAAATTTTTCTGGATGGGGGGGAACTGAGGATTCTGCTCATGGTTCAAAATGCCTAAAACAAATCGAAAGCCGGTTCTCTGTTCACCGTTTCAACTTTGGTGAGAGGAACCGACTTTTTCTTTTGGACATAGCGACTTATGGGATCGAATAATGCCGCTAGGCCTCAATCGCTTCTTTAAAATCGTTAACAATCTTGCTCCAATTATAATTTTCTAACACATATTTTTTTCCGTTCATACCCATGTTTAAGCGCAAATCTTGTCTTTTTCTAAGTAGGCTTAAACAAAGTTTAAACTCCTCATAATCGGTATAGTACAAACCTCCATTGCTCCGATTGCAGTGCCCTACAAGCACTTCACATTCTCCGTTCACTAAGACGGGGCGTTCAAGATATAGACTTTCCAAAACAACCATCGACAAACTTTCATATTTTGAAGGCATAATAAGCATTTCTGAAGCAAGAATTCCGCCAAATTTCTCTTCTTCAGAAACAAATCCTAATGAAATAATATCCGGATCATTAGGGATTTCCAGTACGTTTTTCCCCATTAAAACCAATTGAGGATAATCATCTTCCTCTTGTTTATATTTCCTGTAGTATTCAAAAAGCTCTTTACATCCTTTGGATTCATCAATTCTTCCTACATAAATAATAAAGGGCTTTGTAATGCCGAACTTTGCTCTGAACTGCTCTTCGGATAAATAAGAATCTGGCACATCAATACCTAATCCAGCAACCTTAAATGGAATATATTCGTTATTAAATGTTTGATGAACAAAATCTTTTTCTTCTTCTGTAAGAAAGATAATGTAACGGGGCAAATGAAAAAAAGGTTTGAACATCGAAAAATAAATACATGGTTCATCGTGAGCTGTAGGTACGAGTATACTTTTTTCTGGAATCTGCTGAATTCCGAAAAAAGTAGAAAAATATAAGTACGTAAAAAAAATAATTTTATGGTATTCTTGATTGTTTTCCTTCAAGTAATCAATTAGCGCAAAGGATACTGGTCCTTGAGCTTTCATCCACTTTAATTCATCATAAATATTTCGACGACTATTTCCAAACACTTCCCGAGAACATTTTTCGAATTCACTTGGAATTCGAGGATGAACGGTATTAAATCTTCTTACTTTAACGCCATTAATGACCTCAATATCATCGGTATAATGATTCTCCCAAGTCACATAATCAACGGCTTTGGTTGTGATTACTTCCACATCATAATCAGAACTTAACTTCTCGGCAATTAATCTGCAACTGTATTCAGAGCCTCCGTTCACTTCCAGACCATAGCGCTGAACAACAAATGCTATTTTTTTTTTCATAATAACTCCCTTTTAACCAATATTCATTTCAGCTTTTATGTGATTCCAAAAGATATTTTGAGTATTTTGCTTTGAAAAATATTGCAGCCGCTCTTTTTGATTTTGAAGCACTTTTGCTATTAAAGCCGAATCATTCAAAAATACTTCGATTGCACAAGCCACAGCCTTAAAATCTTTCTCTGTAAAAAGCAATCCGCCATTACCTAATGTCTCACTAATAGCACTACTTTTAAAAGTTAAAATCGGGACTTCAAAGTACATTGCCTCAAGCAAAGGTACGCAAAAACCTTCGTGTTCGCTCATGCTCAACAATAAATCAGCATTTTTATAATATGCCAAAATATGATCAAATGGGACATGCCCCGTTATTGTAACATCTTCAATTTTTAACACATCGATTAGGGTTTTTAGTTCCTCGTAATACTTCTCCATTCTTGTGTAGGAACCAACTAGAAACAAACGAGCCTCTTTATCAATGTACTTTTTGTAATAAAAAAATGCTTTTATAATATCTTCCTGTTTTTTGTTCGGAGCCAATCTCCCTACAAATAATATGTCTTTTGATCTTTTGGTTTGGCGTAGATGATTTAATAATTGTAAATTAGGTTTTGCATTATAATCCTCATAATCAACAATAATTGGACTAACCGCAGTATTAGAATATCCTAAGTCCACAAGTTCCTTTCTGTTATATTCTGAAGCAGCTAATGCAAAGTCGATTATGGGTTGAAGAAATTTTAACTGTTCCCTGCCTTCTTTACATAATCGTTCAGACTGCTCATCATAACCGCGAAAAAACTCGCTTGGCGTTATATTATGATAATAAATCATTCTTTTCCCAGTAAAATCCGGTAATATATAGGGTAGATCGCATCCAATAGCTAAATGATAAATAACGGCTTCTTTATGAGGAATTTTTGATGCCGGACGTACGAAATTGGATACTTTCGGATGAATATGCTCAGCATAAATGTCCGATTTTATCCCTTTCGATCTAAGTAAATTCATTATATTAATAGCCGAGTTACTGACCGCATCTCCGTAACTCATAGCTGGCAATAATTGATTAATGATCATAGATTCACCTTCTATTTACTTTCTTCCAGCAATATAGTAGTCTTGATTTCCAAACAACATTTCATGCCAATGGCTCAATGCTGTATTGAGTTGCTGCAATTGCGCTGGATCCATTTCTGAGATATGAATTTCAGGTATTTTTAGTACTGGATTATTGGGCGAGAAATATTTTATTTCGATATCGTTAAACCCTTCTGATTCCCAAATAAATTTAGCTGTATATGGATGTACAGGTTTAGTGTGTGTCAAATCCATATAAAAACTTTGTGCGAAAATAGATAGACTCTGCGGATTCGGTGTTTCCGCAATTAACCATGAATTAGGCGTCAATTTTAAATGAGCCAACTGAACCAATTCAATTAGCGCCTCTGGAGACAAGTGTTCAATCACCTGTCCTAAGAAAATTCCGTCAACTGATTGATCCTCGAGACTTTTCAAGAACTCAATAATGTCGGCTTGAATGATATTGAAACCTCGTTCTTTGCAATACGCTACCATATCACTGTTGCTATCAACAGAAATAACTTCAATTCCCTTCTCGAGTAATAATTCAGTAAATTCTCCCCGTCCGCATCCTAAATCCAAAACTTTCTTCGCATGACTAAAATACGGCAAATATTGTTTTTGCCTTTCTTTAATTTCTTCTCGAGTTCCCCTGTAATACTCCTCAAACAAATAATAATCAAAATCAAGTGGTTTATTTTTTACTTCCGCTTGAATGGAAAAAGGTGTTGCTGTTTCATTTGCTTGTGCAGTTGGAATTATCGAAGACTGATTTCGTAGAGTACGTTCAATTCTTCTCAATCTTTCGTTAGCTACACGAATATTGGTTTCTAATGCTTTACACTGCGCTTTTATTTGCGCATTTTCTTCGTGCCACTTTTTCTCTTGTAGTTTATTTTCTATTTCAGTTATTAAATCGCGTTTAATATTATCACTCAATTCACTAGGATTAAGCTGCTGTTTTTCCTCCAATTTTTTTCTATATTCTTCTAGCTCGAACTTAAGTTTTGTATTTTCTAATTGGATCAACTTTAGCTTATGATTAATTTGTTCATTAATACTGCTTTGCTTCTGAATAATGCTCCAGACTGCATTTAATGTCCGTGTTACATAAGCGTTAAAATCAGTTTGACTTTTTGCTAACGGCTCAATATACCAACGAAGTAATTTCCGAATTACTTTTTTCGTAAAAATAATAAACTTTCCGGTTATTTTTCGATGCGATGTAATCGGATATTCTGCCGACACTCTCCAAGAACGATTTACAGGAGTTAACTGAGCTAAAAATTCATCAAATAACGATTGCATTTCATGTGGAATTCCCGTTGGCGTTTTTACTTTAACTCGATCAATATCCTCCTTCATAGGATATTTTCCAAGGGCTTGATGAATTTTATTCATTATTTCTTTGACATCAATGTCTTTATCATTAAACTCGATATTCATTTTGAACCTCCATCTGAGTAATTTATTTCCCAACTATGTTTTAAACGAGCAATCCCTTGATCTCGAATGTCGGAAGAAACCTGGAAGCTGTACAATCGGGTAAGATAATCATAAGGCTCTCCATTTTCGTGATGAACCGCTATATCGACAAAGTATGTTGCCGGAATAAGCATCAGCGGGTCAATCTTGCATATCACTACGCCACTTTTTCCCAATTGCTCAACTGAATAATGATCGATATAAGTGTTTGTTGCATAACAGCAAGTGTTATCTGAAGTAAAAATCCCAATGCCAAATACCGCATTCTCGTAAGTTTGGTTAACTTTATAGTAGATATGAATGTACATTGGGGTGCCGGTGCGAAAGTTTTGTTTTCGGACTCCCTCCGGGTCACAAAAGGCTACATCCGTAATTTCAATCTTTTGATTACCTGTTCTGTTCTTGGAATGAGAAACTGGCTTTTCTTCAACTTGAATAGAAACGCCGTTATTTATTGATTCGTTTTGCTGATCCGATTTCGCCAGTTGAACTTGTTGTTCTTGTTCCTCCTGCTGCTCCCTCAGAAGCCTTTTGTTTTCGATTTCGGCTAATGCATTCATGTACTTCATGACAATATCTCTTGGACGGCCTACATCGGCAATTTCACCATTGTGCAGCCAAACAGCCCGATCGCAAATTTTTTCCACAACACCATTGTCATGGGCAACAATTACAATGGTTGTTCCTTTGCCTTTTAATTCTTTGATTTTTTCAATGCACTTATTTTGAAAGGCCGCATCGCCTACCGCCAGCACCTCATCCACCAACAATACATCGGGTTCAACACTAATGGCAACCGAGAACGCTAGACGCATATACATGCCTGATGAGTAGATGCGGATAGGCTGGTCAATATACTCATCCAGCTCCGAAAACCGGATAATATCATTTAAGCGGTAATCAATTTCCTTTTTGGTTAAACCCAAAATGGAAGCATTCATGTAAATGTTTTCTCTTCCTGTAAAATCTGGATGAAAACCCGCCCCCAATTCCAATAAGCTGGAGACACGCCCACGAACTATAATCTCTCCGGAGCTGGGATATAAGATCTTCGTCATGAGCTTTAACAATGTGCTTTTCCCTGAACCATTGCGACCAACTAAGGCGACCGTCTCTCCGCATTTAATGTGGAGGTTAATACTTTTTAAGACCCAATGTTCCTGGTAGTTATTTTTCCCGACTCGAAGAAATCGTTCCTTTAATGTATTGGGCTTATCTATATAGTTTTTAAAGCTTTTAGATACATTATTAACCTCGATGGCATTCATCTGCTACGCACCGCCTTAGAGTTCCTCCGCGATATTCCTGTTTAAGCGTCTAAAAATGAACCATCCAATAACTAACAGCACCAATGAAAACCCGTAACAAATTGTCAAATTATTCCAGTTAGGCTCTTGGTGATAATAAAATATATTTTGATAGGAGATAAAGATGGGCCTAATTGGATTTAGATCAAACAAGAACTTATACTTTTCTACTATCATGGATTCTGGGTATATAATGGGCGTAAAATAAAACCATGCCATTATGAGAGCGCCAAGGATATGTTCAATATCTCGGAAATAGACGGTTACTGAACTCACAATGAAGGAAAGGGCCAAAGTTAAAATAAACTGCAAAAGTAAGATCACAGGAAAATAAACAACATGATACGAAAATGTCATTCCGTCCAACAGAATTGCCGCACAAAGAATGACTAATCCGAACAAGTAATTAATAATTCCACCAATAACGTTGGATAACGGTAAAATTTCATGTGGAAAATAGATTTTTTTGACTAAATTCGAATTCCGTATAATGATCCCGGAACTAGTCAACAATGAAGTAGAAAAATTAATCCAAGGTAGCAAGCCAATGAACATAAAAACAGAATAATGTTCAATATTCATTCGCATGATGGTAGAAAAGACAATGGTATATACAAGCAATGTCAATAGCGGGTTAATAAACGTCCATAAAAAACCGAGAATAGAACCTTTATATCTTGTTCTTAAGTCAGACAACACCATGCTTTTCAGCATTTGTCGATAACTGAATAGTTCTTGAAATATATTCACTTAAATACTTCCTTCATTGCGAATTAAACAACGCCAATATTCATAAATATCCTTCAAACTTTCTTCAAGACTAATCGTTGGGATGATCCCTAATTGCTCTTTAATTTTTTCATTCGAGCCATAATAGTAAGGGACATCCACGGGTCTGAGCCGATTGGAATCAACTTTGATTTCGATCGGTTTTGTGGATTGCTTAATAAGCAACTCCAATAAAGTTCGGATTTCAACGGGCTTACCCGAACATATATTATAGATTTCACCAGGCTGTCCTCGGCACGCAATCTCCGCGTAGGCTCTGACAATATCTCGAACATCTAAAAAGTCTCTCTTAGCGGAGAGATTGCCTACATACAGTACCGGTTCCTGAAGTCCCTCTTCAATACTGGCGACCTGATAAGCAAAATCTGAGACGACAAAACCCAATCTTTGTCCTGGACCAATATGATTAAACGGTCTTACGTGTATGATCTGTAACTTATAAGACTCATAATATTGCTTGGCCAGCATACTAACCGAGAGCTTAGACACTCCATAAGGAGATCCCGGATTAGGCGGCGTACTTTCGATAATAGGCAACAATGAAGCATCGACTTGGCCGTATTCTTCTGACGAACCCACGGTAATCACTTTCACGGTTTGGGCAACTCGGCTTGATCTAACTGCTTCCAACAGGTTGATCGTGTTCAAAACGTTCGCTTCAAAAGTTTCTCTCGTATTCTCCCAGGAACGCTTAACATTGCTTTGACCAGCAAGATGAAAAATATAGTCTGGTGCCAGTAGATCAATCTTCCGTTTCAGATCTTCTAAGTCCCAATTGGTATCTAACAAAGGAACCTGCATATTCGTAACTTTGGAAGAGGGAGATCTGGATACTCCCCAAATCTCCCACCCTTTTTCGTTTATTAAATAATTCTTCAAATGAGAACCAACAAAACCGGTCATTCCCGTGATTAAAGCGCGCATGTTTTCACCGCTTTTAATTATATACTTTACTGAACTTCGCTGCTTTCTCCAAGTCGCTTTCAACCATCATTTTGACTAATTGCTCGAAGCCAACTTCCAATTTCCAACCTAGCTTCTTCTTGGCTTTCGATGGATCACCGAGCAGCAAATCTACTTCTGCAGGACGAATGAACTTCGGATCGATCACAACATAATCTTGCCAGTTCAATCCTACATGACTGAAAGCAATTTGTACGAGTTCTTCAACCGTATGCGTCTCGCCTGTAGCAATGACGTAGTCATCCGGTTGTTCTTGTTGCAACATAAGCCACATTGCTTTTACATAATCCCCTGCAAAGCCCCAATCGCGTTTGGCATCGAGATTTCCCATGCGAAGCTCTTTCTGCAAACCAAGCTTAATTTTTGCTACTGCCTGGGTTACTTTTCGTGTTACAAATTCGACGCCTCGACGAGGAGATTCATGATTAAACAAAATGCCGGAACAAGCAAAAAGGTCATAGCTTTCCCGATAGTTGACCGTAATCCAGTGGCCATAAACTTTTGCAACCCCATATGGGCTTCGCGGATAGAATGGCGTCTTTTCCGTTTGCGGCGTTTCGACAACTTTCCCGAACATTTCGCTGCTCGATGCTTGATAGAATTTAACGCCAATATCCGTAGCTCGAATAGCTTCTAGCAAGTTGGTCACGCCAATCCCTGTTACTTGCCCTGTTAATGCAGCTTGATCCCAAGATGTTCCGACAAACGATTGCGCCGCAAGGTTGTATATTTCATCAGGTTTTGCTCTTCGAATAGCGCTAATCAAGGAACCCTGATCCAAAAGATCGCCTTCAATAAATTCAATCTCATCAGCAATATGCTCAATGTTCTCCATAATTGGCGTGCTCGTCCGACGACGCAAACCATAAACTCTATATCCTTTGTTCAACAACAACTCAGCCAAGTAAGAACCGTCTTGTCCCGTAATCCCTGTAATCAAAGCACTTTTCGGCATTGTAAAATCTCCTTTTATTCTATAAGTACTGTACGAGTTTTTGGCTTCTAATCTCTTTCAATAGCCTTTTAACTTCTTGGGCTTTATCTTTAGTACAGATCAGAGTAACGTCTTCCGTATCTACGACTATTAAATCTTCAATGCCTAGGGTTGCAATTAATTTTCCGCTATTGCTTTCAATAATGCAACGTTTGGTATCCACATTCAGTGTATTTCCAACGATAACATTACCATTTTCATCACGTTCATTAATTCGGTCCAACGCGGTCCAGCTACCAACATCATCCCAACCTAATTTACAAGGGATGACATAAATATGATCTGCTTTTTCCATAATGCCGTAATCAATGGACTCATCCGGCATTTTGGTGAACTCGGTTTTGATTACCTGCTCTTGAAAAGGAGTGCCTAGAGCATCTTGTATCGATTGAAGAATCGTATAAACTTCTGGCATATATTCTTTAAATTTACAAAGGATCGTTGTCGTCTTCCAAACAAAAATACCACTGTTCCAATAGAAATTTCCTGCTTCTAGATACTTTTCGGCAGTTTTGGAATCTGGTTTTTCGACAAACCGACTAACACCGTGGACCTCTACTCCTCCGGTTTGAACAATCTGTCCGGAGCTTTCTATATACCCATACCCTGTCTCAGGATAAAGTGGTGTAATCCCCAAAGTGACGATGTTTTGATCCTTCGAGGCGACTTCAGCTGCCGTATTTAAAATTCGAACAAACTCACCTTCATCTTTGATGATATGGTCGGATGGCAAGACAATCATGGTGCTTCCCGGATATCTTTTTTCAATTTGGATAGCCGCAAGCCCTACGCATGGCGCTGTATTTTTGCCAAGGGGTTCGATGATAATGTTCTCTTCAGGCAAATGCGGGATCTGCACTCGAATCAGTTCCGCGTAGAGTTCATTCGTAATTACGAACACCTGCTGAATGTCCATAATCCGTTCCAATCGAGCAACCGCTTGTTGAATCATCGATTTATTGCCCGATATATTCAAGAACTGCTTGGGCAAGTGAGTTCTGCTTTTCGGCCAAAACCGCTCCCCTTTGCCACCTGCCATAATTAGACTGGTAATCGTCATGCCAGGCCTCCTAGATCATCCCTTATCTCTTTAAGACGTCGTTCGATTTTAGCTCCTATTGCGGAAGGTGAAAAGTCTGTCATAATGGTTTGCTTTCCATTCTCCGCAATCTGTGCGTAATAATCCGGATCTCTGACTAATTTCACCATATATTTACTTGCATGAGCAATATCGGGGTCGGCCCAGACTTGATGTGCGGCATAAGGTCCATAGTTTTTACCTACCTGCTTTAGACGATAACGAACCGGACAAGAGTTGCTTTCCGTCATAAAATCCGTATTGGCAGACCAGTTGGTTCCAATAACCGGTTTACCCAAATACATTGCTTCAGCCAGACCTAGCCCAAACCCTTCGCTTCGGTGAAGTGAAATGTAACAATCAGAACAGTTAATCAGCGCATTCGTATCGTTTCGACTGAACGTTTGATTCAAAATGTAAATATTAGAATACCCTTCCGTAAGCATTAAGAGTTTTTTCATGTCCTCTTTATTGGAATGAGCATTATTCACTTTAACAATAAGTCCAACTGAACAATCGTCAGGCTTAAAAGCCATTTTAAAAGCTTCAATTGAAGCTATTGGATTTTTTCGTTCTTGAAAACTGTTCATATCGTACATCGTTAAAAAAAGAAAAGACTGCTCAGGAAGCCGGAAATAAGAACGATCCCTATATGTTTCTATTTTCACTTCAATACCATGGGGGATAATCGTAACTGGCACATTGCTCTTCGCAGAGACGGCCTCCGCTACAAAAGTCGAAGGAACCCAAACTTCATTCACAAATTTGAAACCGTCCAGCCATTCATCCGGAAATTCAGGCAGTTCCCAGTGCCAATATCCAATGTTGTATCTTTTCTCAAATAATGATTGTCCAAAATGTGTATATACTTCAATCATTTGCTCAGCATTGACATGAAAGATATTTACATTATATCGAGGGGCATCGACTTCCTTATGACTCCAGGACAAATCTGACATTCGTGCCGTGTTCGTACCTTTAAAGTTAAGTATATCAAAAGGAATATTGGTGGTTTGAATACAATTGGCCGCAATTCTGCAAGATTCTCCGATTCCCATCTCCGCTCTTATGTATCCAATCAAATTAATCCCCGATATGTCTATCGGCTTTTCCATCGAGCGAATATCTAATTTTTCTAACGAAAATGCATTATCGATGACTTTTCTCTTAAGTTCTTTTCTCACAGACTGTGGAATGAACGGAATTAGTACTTTTTTCATCGATATAGCCAGTTTATAAATCAGCTTAAATATAAAAGCCTTCATTAATCTAATCGCACCGCCAATTCCATTTGCTTTTCGTTAGAAATTGTTTAATGGAGTTTATCTTGTTTATTATACCATGTTTTCTCGCAATTTCTGGCTTCTATTGTTGATTTCTGTCATTAATAAGCCTACTCTAACTTATACCCGCCCCGCACCAATACCGTCAATCCGTTTTTCTGATTCGGATCCGGTTCGACGCCGCGGCCGTCGCGGGGGAAGAGAATCAGATGGTTGGTCGGAACGGCTTTGCCGCTCGGAATATCGGTCCCGGCGGTCAGGTCGGACAAGCCGTTAGCATCCGAAGAATAGGCCACCGCTTTGCCGACCCGCACAACGAGTTCTCCGCCCGCATTCACCATGATTTTTTTGCCGAAAGGCACTGTTACGACTTCGAGCGCATTCGAACCCGCGTTGCCGGACTTGTCTCCGCTGTCTGGATTTCCGCCGCTGCCGCCCCCTCCTTGTTTGAGGAGCTCAGCGATTTTCTGATCGACATAGCTTTTCGTGACGATCGGGTCCTCCGTCGAGCCGGGAGTAACCGTTGACGTATCCGCATACACCGTTTTATAGAGACCGAACCCGGCTGCCGCGATGAAGACCGCAGCGATTGCCGTATAGGAAATGCGTTTAAAATCCATTATTCTCATCCTTTCACCATGAACCTACTTCATATGACGGTATTTTTCGCCTAAAGTTGCTGCCAACGGCGCCAGAAAAATGCGTGCATGCTCATTTTTTTTCGTAAAAACATGGGGATGGCGGGAAAACTTAACCCCAGCCGATAGCCGAGATATTTGACTGCGGCTTCGGATACCAATCGGGGAATGGAGAGCCAGTCGCCATTGCGTAACAGCTGCGACATTTGGTTTTTGACCAGCTTGACTCCTTGCCCCTCCGCCTTCGCATGCTTCAATATCCAACTATGAATGCGCAGCGAAGCGCCGATATCGAAATTCCGCCGAAATTGCTGCCTCAGATTGTATCGATGGGAATGAATCACCCTGGCCTGAGACTGATAAACGACGGTATACCCTGCGAGAATAAACTTGGCGGTAATGATCATGTCTTCGTTCGATATGATCGGCTCGGGAAATCTGCCGACAGCTTCGAAGGCCTCCCGCCGGTAAGCCGAGCATACGTTCGTGAAGTAGAACAGCTTGATTCCAAGCCGCTTAAGATCCTTTAACGACTTGTAAAGCGGCTCGGGCGGATAATTCAGCTCGACCGTCATCCTCTCAAGCGCCGAAGCCTTGGAACGTGCCACTTGCCTGCCGCAAACGGCCGCAACCTCCGGATGTTCCGCCAGAGGCTGCGTAAGCGCCTCAAGCAACCTCTCATCCTCTGGAAGAGCATCCTGGGTCAGAAACACCAGAACGTCGCCGGCAGCCTGAGAGGCCGCCATATTGCGCGTCCCCCCGTGATCGAACGCTTCCCGCTTGATCGGCAGAACCTTTGCGCCTTTCTCGCGGGCAATCGCGGCTGTCCGGTCGTCCGATTCGGAATCGACAACCAGAATTTCATACGCTTTTACGGTCTGATGATGAAGCCGGTCGAGAAGCGCCGGCAATTCCCGTTCCGCATTCAACGTCGGGATAATGACGGAGATCCGCATATCACTTGTCCTCTACTTTCACTGAAGTAGCTGCTCCAACATTGCTCCTTCTCCCTGATCCGCCTGAAGCAATTTTTCATAGAGTGCCGGATCATCCTTGCCTTGTTTGCGAAGCGATGCCAAATAGAACCTTGCCACGTAACGATCGTTCTGCTGCGACAAATCTTCTTTCAGACCCGGTTTCAGAACTTCTTCCGCTTGGGCGTAGTCCCCTTTGAAATAATAAACTTGGCCGGCGCCCACACGAATGGCATTCGACAGTTCGAACGAACGGCTGACAATGACCGTATCGGGTAGCTCGTTTGTCTGTTCAACCAGCTCGCTCACTCGGTCATACAAATGAATAATTCTAGCTTCAATTTCCTGTGTCTCATTCCCCGCCTGACGTTGTTCATTCCACTGCTGAAGATATACGTTCATCGCTTGCTCGTAGTAATTTTGAGCGAACGTATTCATGGCGATCAGCTCTTCGATGGATTTCTCGGCTTCTTCAACATTTCCTTTCTCCATTTGAATAGAGTAGTCTAACAGCAGTCCTGCCTGATAATTTGGCTCTTTGTCTAACAAAGGTTGCAAATATCGCTCCGACATTTCCAAAAAACGGGTTTCATTCGTCTGTTTATAAGCTTGATAACTCAAGGATGCCGCTTGTCCTAAAAGAAGCGGATGGCCCGGATGCTTGCTTAGACCATCGTCCAAATACTTCATCATCGTTTCAAAGTTGGCCGAATTGGTTGAGACCGCCTTGGTATACGTTCCAAATTGATTTGCCGCATAAAGCCATCTTGCCGCGAGAACAAAAATGACAATTGCAGTCACTCCTATAAGAGCCGACGCTGCCTGTTGGATGCGGAATTTGCGGGTTTCGCCCCATTTCAAATTCAGCAGCTGGCGCTGTGTCCCAGCCAGCACACCAAGACACAGGAAGACGATAAATCCATAGAAAAGATACGTCATTCCAAAATCGATCAAGGAGTGAAGCAAAACAATCACGGGAACAATCAAATAGAACGCAAATTGCAGACGATTCTTTTCGTCGGATTTTCGGTAAGTTCGCAAAAAGCAGATCAGCAACGCTACAATAAATCCGACAATCGCCACCAATCCGACTATTCCCGTATCAACCAGCAATTGTGTCACAAAGCTGTGCGTTTGCATGCTGGAGTAAGGATAAGACTGAAAGCGTTCATAGAGCGCTTCCCAAGTTCCAAAACCAGCTCCAAAAATCGGATGTTCTCTCCAAATAGCCAAAGCGTCCTTATACATCGTAAAGCGCTCATACACGCTGTGTGTCTGGAAGCTGATTGTCTCCACGCGTTTGCGAATGATCGGCGGCAAGAAACGCGTAATCAAATCCGTGGCAACGGCGATCGCCCCGAGTATAAAGAGGACGATTAATATCAGCGGAACAGCCTGGTTAGCCCATCCTGATGCGAATTTGTTCGTTGCGCTTTCAATACACGGCCTCAAATATTTTTCGGACAAATAGACGAGCAACCCCATTGCTAGCGAGACCGTGACCAACAGCCCCCAGCAACCGATCGACTCACTTGAAAATATTGAAACGGTTTTTACCGCTTGCTCATTAGCAATAGATGCCTGAATCTGTTCAATGACCTTTATGCCTCTTTCCGACAGCGTGCTGTACATCGACAACGAAAGCACGATAGACAAAACGGAATAAAAAATCATCATAATTTGCTGCCGTAACCTGAACATGAACAAAACGACAATGGCGATAAAAGGTAAAATCACAAGGGCACCGCGAGATAGCGTGAGCAGAAACGATACACAAATCGGAACAAGCATCAGGCCGTGCAGCACTTTCACAACCGCCTTGGTTGAGCGGTCCATTTCAATTAGGGAGCCAACCCAAAGCGTCAATAATATAACGGCATATGCATTTGGATATTGGAAAATGGAACTGATCCGCACCCCGTCCTGAGCGGACAAAGAATCCACCAGGAAGACATTGCCGAACAGGTTGAGAAAACCGTAGAATACAATGATATAGCCAAACACTAAATATACAACCGGAAACCAGCGGACGAAGGTGTTGTCATTCGACAATATGATGCCCGCAAGGAAGAAAGCAAACAGTCCAATGAACGTAAGCAGCCCGTAATTCGCAAGATAAGACGACTCCGTCTGAAGCGCTCCTATTAAATGTGTTACGGGTAGCACTAACGCGGCCAATCCAAACAACAGACTGCGTTTCCATTCTCTCTTTTTGCCCATCCAATAAAGCGCGATCCATATCATTGCAACAGCTGCGGCCATAATGGTATAAAGCGTAGGTTGTTCAAACCTGTATGAGGCGGTATTATGAATACCAAAGCCCTGAAAGCTTCCGTTATTGAATAGCGCAACCAGCAGTACGAAACCTATCCAGCCCCATGCAAAACATTGCATTAAAAAACCTAAACCTTGCTGCTTGTCCTGTGCGGCTTTCTTGCTCATCATGCCACTCCTCAATACGCACCTGTGCCTTTAATTACAACAGGGATCGTTTTCAATAATATTTTTAATTCAAGTGCCAAGCTCCAGCGTTCGATATAATAGATGTCCAGATCGACCCAAGACTCAAAGTCAAGATCGCTCCTGCCGCTGACTTGCCAAAGCCCGGTCATGCCAGGCAGTACGTCCATCCGTCTCCAATGATAATTGGTATATTGAGTGACTTCGTGCGGCAGCGGAGGTCTCGGCCCGATCAGGCTCATCTCCCCTTTTAGGACGTTCCACAATTGCGGGAGCTCATCAAGGGAATACTTTCGCAAAAACCTGCCAGCACGCGTTATTCGCGGATCGTTTCTCAATTTAAATACGGGACCGTCTGCTTCATTCGCCTTCTCCAGTTGCTTCCGTTTTTCTTCCGCATCCTGGTACATCGATCGAAACTTCAACATCCGGAATGGCACTCCGTTTTTCCCCAGACGCACTTGCCGAAAGAATACCGGTCCTTGGGAATCCAGCTTGATCCAAATGCCAATCCCGATAAAAACGGGACTAAGCAGAACCAACAGAACAATGCTGCCCAAAACATCCGCCATGCGTTTCAACACGATATTCATGCCTCGCAGCGGCGTCTTTACAATTTGCATGCAAGGGTAGTCCAGATCTTTTCGAAACGTGAATACGGTGGACATGCGGTCGTACATCTCTGGAATAATCCGGATATCAATATTGTATTTATAGATGGTATGTAGAATCGATTCGATCATCTTTCGCTCGGATGGAATCGTTATATAGACCGTATCGACGCGCCGCTGTTGCAGAATGGACTCCAAATGGGTTGTTCGGCCAATAATTTCGGGTCCCGTCTTGTAATCGTCCAGAAAGCCGACAAACTCGTTTTTCGCTTTTTTGTTCAATACAATCTGCTGTGCGATTTCGTTGCCTATTTTCCCGGCGCCGATAATTAAGATTCGGTTGCGAATAATCCCTTTTTGACTGAGAACTTTCATTGTAAGCGAATAGAGTGACTTCCATAGCAACGACTCGACAAGCATAAGCAGCAGAAACGTAACCAAAGTAACCCGAGAATAGATATTCGTCGTCTTTAATAGAAAAGTAATGCCAATGGTAATCAAGAAAGCATAAACAATCGATCTGGCGGAAAACCAGTAATTTTCGAGAAACGATCTTTCAGCCTTGCCTGAGAACAAATAGCCTTGGACCAAGGTAAACGCATGAATGAACAAAAATAAGAGCAAAAAGATCGCATATTTATCCGCAATAGGTAAATCGTAAATCCACGAAATCGGATTATACTTGCTTACGCCCGCGAAATCGGGAATGACTTTTATCGCCACCAGCAAGTAAAACGTGAAAATGTAGCCGATATATTCCGCGGTATAAAACATTCCCTGAAACAGCCGCTTGAAGTGATTGACTTTTGCGCGTTGCTGTGATGAGCTTATAATCGCAGACGGCTGCTTGATCGTGAAACTTTCCGTCGCTTCATGTAAGGGCATCATTTCTCCCTCTCTAAAATGACATTTTTATAATTATTCTAGCACACTTTGTTTTCTAACGTCGAAAAAAACACCATAATAGCCGTGAAAAGCTTGGCTATTATGGTGTCCGGTAGGATCAGTTGCCGCTGCCCGCTTCATCGCTCCATTTATTCTCAAGATACCAGAAGCCCAGTGGCCGTTCGGCTATCAATTTCTTCGCGCCGTTAACAATTTCGTAAAGTCTCACTTTATAGCTCAATCCGCCGTCCAGTCCACTGTAGTTATTTGTTACGCTGAAAGTTGCCTCGTTGTTTGTTCCTGCAATCAGCGTATTTGTATCTTCGGACGACTCAAATGTAAGTTCTTTGGTAAAATAAGTATAAGTTTTGCCGGTATTTGAATCGATGCCGTCGATCACCAGTTCCAGTTTGCGATCGGTTGGATAAATATTGAAAGCTGCATCCTTCAACAAATCGTAATTCATCGTGATTTGCACATTATCGCCCATGATCGTCGGTGTAAACGCATTGATCGAGAATGTATACGGCAGCAGCGAAACATTTTGGAAGTCGGTATTAATATTCGCTTCCGCAGGCAAGTTGAAGCTGACGGCATTTACGTAAGCGGTCGCTTTCGTATCGCTGGTCGCATAAGATTTATCGGTGACCCCTTCCCCGACAATCAGACGCAAATTAGCCGTATCGTATTCAAGCGGCACGCTTGCCGTGAAAGTAACCAGCGCCTTGTTGGCCGGGCTTACCTTGCCGGCTGTTGTCGACGCGGTTGCAGGGAAAATATCCCCACTATCGCTCTTGAAATAACCGACCAATTGCGCTGCGTCGATTGCGCGTTTTTCGTTGTTAGTCAAGGTCGTTTGAACCCGGAAAACTTTTTGGGTTGCGCTCTTGTACGTATTCACGTCGTTAATCGTTGCCGTCATGTTGCTCCCGTCTCGGCTGATAGTGTAGCCCTGGTCTACTGCATAAACCGGAATTTGCGCTGATGACGAATTGCCTGTCAGCTCACCAATTTTCGTCGCAGTCTCCGCATTTGCCTGTTTGTTGTTGACAATCAGTGTTGCTGTCTTAAACGAGTAATTTATAGGCAATTTCGCATAAACGTCAACATCCACATAATCGCCGGGGTTTAGACCAAGTTGATTGGTTATTTCAATTGGCGTAAAGTCAATCTTTACATCTTTATCAAGGTAGAAATACCCGGAGATATTGGGCAATGGGATTGAAGTTACCGATTTGTTAAGAATGCGTATCTTCGCTGAAAGCACGTCCTGATTTTCTAGAGGCTCTCTTCGCAATTGCACAAGCTCGAACTGGTATGTTCCGGTACTATTGGAATACGTAAAGCTGTCGCTGTCCTTCGAAACCGTATCCTGATTAAATTTAATTCCATACAAACCAACCGGCAGCGTCGTCGTTTCCGTCGAACCATCTTCTCTGACAACCAGAAGTCTCCAGATTGTTGTTTTTAATGTCGCCGGCACCTCTGCCGTCAATTTGAGTTCCGTCCGTTTTAGAGGCTCTAACACCAGGTCTCCTTCCAAGGACGGTTTCGCTTCATACATAATACCTTGAGAGGTTACGACATAGTATTTATATTTGCTGAGCGTAATGGATTTCTTGCCGATATTGTTGTAAATGAAGTCTATAGTAACATAATTATAATCGCCCGATGTTCCGACCGACGCAGAAGCGATTTTCGTATTCAGTTGCGTCGTATTGCTGTAAAGGATCTTGTAGGAACCTGCGGCAACGTTATTGGTATAATTGCTTGGCAAGGTAAAATTGCCTATCGTTTTTTCATATCCGGCGACACTGAAATCGAATTTCACGACTTTTAGCGTTAAATCGGATAACTTAACCGAGTTGCCTACTTTTGCATATAACGTGATAAAAACTTTCGATCCTGCCGGCACCTTCGTCAACTTTGCATCGTTGGATGCCGTTTTCAGCGAAAAGCTTGCTCCGGAGGCATTGCTAAGCCGGAACCAATAATCGGACAAATCCAGAGTTGAGTTGCCACCGTTGTAAATACTGAGCGTATACGAAGCAATTTGTCCGTCATCACTGGGAACCAATCCAACATCAACTAGGTTGATATAACTTTTGGCGGATATGTAAATTGGCTTGATAACTCTGGAAACCGCTGTTATTGGGGGGGCATTTGTAGCGGCCTCCACTTGATCCGTGACCCCATATAACGGGGCCGAAACCAGCATGAGAGCCGTTACTCCTGTCAATATCGTTTTAGCCTTGCCCTTATGCCTCATAAAATCGTCCTCCTTATACACTACTATTCTCATTATAACCGGGACAAATGAATAGAAGATGAATGATTGCTAAATAAATCATTTGGAACTCCGGCGCCCTACCTATATATACGAGATCGGCTTCCAGAAAGTTGTATAGTTGTATAAAAGAAAAGATCGGTTGTACATCGCTGAGCGATCCCAATCGAGTAGGAGGGGGCGGCTAACCCCCGTCCTCTCACAACACCTAGCATGCGGGTCCGCACTAGGCGTTTCCAAAAGGTTGACAAAGTTCCAGATAACGAGAAAGCAAACTTTTCAGCCCTTTTGCTTCCCAATAGGAAGTTGGAAGGGCGTTGTTTATGGCTCGGGACATTTCCCAAGGACCTCGTCTAGAATTGGCCATCATGAAGACCACCCAATCGGGCATGCCAAGCGCCCGGAGTTCGCGGATGCGGGTTCGTACCCGTTTCCACTGTTTCCATTGGCACATGCGAAGCCTTCTGCGGATCCACTGATCGAGTTTCTCACAGTGCTTTTTCGCCGAGGCGAGGCGGAAGTATCCGATCCACCCCATCAGGTAGCGGTTGAGTTGGCCAATGCGCTCTTCCACCGAGATCGACCGGCTCCGCTTCGTCAGTTCCCGTATTCTTTCCTTGAACCGTGAAACGCTCCTGGGCGCCAATCGAATCGTTGCCTGTTTGTTCGGTAGGAAGCTAAATGTAGAAAACGGTGTTAAAATCCCCAATAGAATCGGTTGAAAATTCCCCACCTTTGCCACAAACTCTCTCCTCGGAGGAGAGAGGCAACATGATCAAGAATGGGGAGTTTTACATGATCCACGAGAT
>Ga0310837_100750_pt1 | contig 18976 bp, 21 predicted proteins | sample SM_ome_5_FD_201315 | JGI IMG/M metagenome (GOLD analysis project Ga0310837, IMG submission 201315) | Sorghum-adapted microbial communities enriched on stacked mutant (SM) sorghum from Joint BioEnergy Institute, Emeryville, California... ...
AAGCCGGGAGCATGCCTAACTCAATCGCCCTGCGAATGTTAAGAAGAAAAGAGTTCTCCATAGCTGCTCTCGTTTCCCGGATCGCATGGCGAATCGTTTCAACCCCTTCACCTCTGCCGAAAATAAGCTCTATTAAATACCGGTTGGATTCGGCAAACCGAAACAGACTTTCCAGCAGAGCTTCGGAGGCATGTACCATGTCCTGCACCGATCCTGCTTCCCGTCGGTATCCATGACGGATGACGTCAAGCAATTTTTCCCGGCCTTCCTTCACAATTTCCAGCGCAATCGCTTCTTTGCTTTTGAAGTACCAGTAGAACGTCCCTTGAGCCACACCCGCCTCAGCGACAATATCGGAAATTTTTGTTGCATGATAGCCATCCTTGGCAAATCGCTTCATGGCGATTTGCAGAATATGCTCTCTGCGATCACTGTTGATTTGGGCTTCTTTCTCTCCGCTCAATCTGTTCCCACCCCACATGATTGACTAGTCAGTCAGTTTGTAATTAAATCCTATAGGATTTATATGATATTGTCAACTCTTGTATTGTGGACACAAAAAAAGCGAGGTTTGCGCAGTAACGCAAACCCGCTTCTTTATAGTCATATTTCGATCAACAACAACATTATTTCTTCTTATAAAACTCATGATACAGCTTCATGAGCGCTCGCTTCTCAATTCGTGACACGTAGCTGCGGCTGATGCCGAGCTCCTTGGCGATTTCGCGCTGGGTCCGTTCTTCTCCCCCATGCTCCAGGCCAAACCGACCCTTGATGACTTCCTGCTCCCGCGCGTCCAGGATGTCCAGGTTGCGATAAATTTTACTCTTCTCCATCTTTAACTGAACCCGGTCCACCACATCGTCCGCTTCCGTCCCCAAAATATCAATGAGGGTGATTTCATTCCCTTCCTTGTCGGTTCCGATTGGATCATGCAAAGAGACATCCTTGCGTGTTTTCTTAAGCGAACGCAAATGCATCAGGATTTCGTTCTCGATACAGCGGGCCGCAAAGGTTGCGAGCTTCGTCCCTTTATTCGGCCGGAAGCTCTCGATCGCCTTAATCAGACCAATCGTCCCGATCGAGATCAAGTCCTCCAAATCCTCGCCGGTGTTATCGAATTTCTTGAGGTTGTGAACACGAAACGATGTCGACTTCATGCTGAATAAATTGTTGGCGTTTTAACTCATCTAGTGCTCCGACTGCAGTAATCTGTACTTCGTTCCCGTCGTATCGGATAATGATTTCATCAACCAACATCTCTACAATATGGCGCTTTTCCTCAAGGGTAAGCTCACCACCGGCGCTCTCGATAAAGTTTCGGACAGCCTTGGAGACCTCGGCAATCCGATTGGCCGATATTTCCTTCTCCGCTTGTTCAGACAGCTGCTTTTCGTACCCCGCAAGCTCCTGCTCCAGCGTCCTCAGTCCGGCATTGATTTTTTGCATTTCTGTGAGCATCTCCTGCTCATCGATGACCTCCCGCTTGAACATGATTTTGATTTTTTCCTTTTCCTTCTCCTTCTGCTCCAGTTGACGTTTGATGTGGTCCGCGGCGGATTGAAGTTCCAGGTTAATCTCATTCGATTTGCTTTGCAGTCTTTCCATATAATCATCGGGATCCGACAATGTCTCCAAGATCAGCTTCCAGACGTAATGGTCCAGCATATCGGCGCGTAACGTTTGAGTCGGGCACTTCTCAACTCCTTCACCGTACTTCTTCGGGAATAGGTTCGGACACCTGTAGCAGGTATAACGGATCTTTTCTCCCGTTTCTTTATTTACTCGGCCTGTATAAGTAGTTGCTTGCCACATTCTGCCGCAATGCCCACACCGGATCATGGATTTTAACAAATACTCATATTTTACATTCCCTGACCGTTTCATGTTTTTCTCTTTCTGCACCTGGGCTAATTCGAACAGATTCGGATCAATGATACTTGGCACGGTAACCTCGATCCAATCCTTCTCCTCGCGAAAGGAATATGTTTTTTTCGGTGTACCGTTCTTGGTTTTCTCCCCGCGAATCTTCCGGGTTTCTCTACGATTGTAATAGAATTTGCCGATGTATACCTCTGAAGTAAGGACCCTTCGAATAGAACTGGCGCTCCAGTTCCTGCTTTCCCCCCGTTTGGGTACCGCCCCTAAGGAATAGAGTCGATCCCCGATTTCACGAAGCGTATAGTTCTCATGAACATACCAGTGGTATATCTTCCGGACAAATTCGGCTTCCTGCTCATTGATAATCAAAGTATTTTCATGAAGGTCATATCCATAGGGAGCCACACGCATGGGCATGATCTTCTTATCTTTTTCCACCGCTTTAAGTCTTCCACGTACCGTCCGCTTCTTGATTAAGGACAGCTCATATTGAGCAATCGAGCTCATGAGATTGAAAAACAGCTGCCCTTCCGGCGTATTCCGATATTCCGTGTCCACGAACACCAATTCAACCTGGTTCCGCTCCAGCTCTCGGCAGAGGATTAATTTATCGGTTAAGTCCCTTGTCAATCGATCGGGATGGGTAACAATCAATCGAGCGATCTTTCCCTGTGCGACGTCTTGTCTCAATTCATTCATCGCCGGACGGTCGATGTCCTCACCCGTAAAACCCTCTTCGCGATAAATTTTCAGATTGGCTTTCGGGATTCCCAAATCCTTGGCTTTCCGAATACATAATTCTACTTGCGCATCCAGGCTGGTGCCCTCTGATGCTTGCATCCCTGTAGAGACCCGTGGATATATGGCCGTATACATGGAGTATCACCACTCTCCTTTCTTACTGCTAATACTTCCCAGTATGGACAAAGGGAGAAACAAAAAAACCGGCTTATTCAGTCGGTTTCAAGATCAAACGCTTTAGGATGTAATCGATAACGGCATTTTTGGCCTCTGCAGCGGATAAGGTGTTTGAGACTTGAACTGAATCACTACATAAAGTATGAGGCACATATACGATTTTGATTGTCGGCATTCGCTCCATACTTTTCACCTCAATACACCTTATTCCGTCTGCGGTTTGTCCTATCACAAGCGCATGGTGTTTTGGATATACTTGAACTCCGTTTCCATGATTCGAACAATAGCCGATTCATGATCCGCCCCAATGAATGTCCAGTACCGGTGCCCAGGTACAACGGATTGACTTATAGATCCTGACCAATTGAAGGAAGTGGATTTTAGAGCAGTCATTAGATGGTCCAGACTCAATAAATCACCATGATAAAGATCTACGACGATCACATCCGCTCGTGATTCTAATCGGATAAAACGTTCTTGATCCGTATTTGGCTGAAGAACATATCCATTTACATCTCTGCTACGATCCTTAGCCAGTCTCAATAACGGAACTATGTCTTCCATACAAGTTAAAACTGTCCCGCTAAAATCAAAATTTTTTAAAGTCCCATCGTTCCATTACAAGCCCATCCTTATATACCCAATCAAAAGGCACGCGGTGGATAATGCCAAATTTGGCCAGCAATTCATTGCTGAATCTTCTGGATTTCGAAGGATTAGTTAGGTCGGAAATCGTAGAAGAAGATTCCGAAAATTCTCCTAGCAAGAGTGTTCTTAACTCCGCTGTCCTTAAACCAAAAGCCTGTATCATTGCTTTTCTACGATTAGGCAAAGAAAGTTTCCGTAACAAAATACCGAAAGTTACTGGATCGGTAGAAGCCAATTCTTTAACCTCATACCAGTCCCGATCGTGCTTACTGACATAAGTTATTTCATCTATTTCATCATGGATGAATTTAAAAGCTAGTTGAAGAAGATCGTCCTTCAACTAAGCTTTACACTCCATCATCTTAATCCCGTATCAATGCATCCATCATCAACTCTCCACAAATGGAGCAGATTCTTGTTTCTTTCGACCAAAATCCTCGCACAACCCGAAAATCAACGTGTTTTTGCTCCAAATGTGGAGCAACCGGGACAGAAGTCAAAGCAAATGATACCTTTACATCAATGATGTGGACCATCGGGCCCCACCTCCTTTCTAAGCAAAAACTGCGGTCTGAACGGTCGATGAAACAGAATCTGAGGGAGAGATGTAGATGGATAACGTTCAGAATATTAGAGATATCGATATTTTGGGATTCATGAATTCATGTCATTGGAAGCAAAATGCGAAAACTACTTCAGAGAATGCTTCTTATGAGAACTCTACTTCGCAAGAATGTTTACAACCGCCCCAAATGGCAATCATGATATCAAGAGCTTAAGTTGGGAGAAGGTGCTGTTGTTCTTGAATACAATGTATGCATTTCGTTGGCCTGAAGAGGACGTCGAGATATGTTCACCAGAAAGTGGTTCTCTTGCATTAAATGAATGGATCTTTTCAACCCAGATTCAAGGCAAAATCTTTGCCCCCGTGCTACTGGATTACCTTGATAATAAAAAGTCGATCAAATCCACCAGCTACTTTTCTTTGATGGAATACGCACTAGAGATCATTGATTTTTTTAAAACCCGTTATGGGCTTGATGCTAGATCCATTCAAAACAAAGAATTGGCAAATAAAGATGCACTTATTAATTTCATTGAGCATTCTTCCTACAATTTCGTTCAACGTGACATGATTCTAGCAATAGCTCGCAAATTAATCTCTAATGGGTTCGAATTAAAGAAATCAACAAACGGTATTTCTACAAAAAAGAGGACTCAAGATATAAATCATCCCGCTATCACTGCGCATATTAAAGATTTACACCGTTCAGGAGTCAAGGAAAAAAGCGTTAACGGTAAATATAAAATCAGTTACGCCCTATTTTTAAACTGGTTGAATAAAACATACGTTCAGTTCCAGAGCACTTCATGCGACGAATTACCATTGTCATTAGTTACTGAGGAGCATTTACTCGAATTCAAGCAATATTTACTCCGTTTGGAAAATAAAGGGATATATACCAAGCAAACGGTTAGCAATTGTTTTTACGATATCCGATTTCTTCTGGCTAACCTCTATAAATTGGGCTGGCTTGCTAAAGACATAACAATGGATGTTACAGGAATCCCGTACGAGAGATACTATTATCGCGAGTTACCAACAGATGCTAAACTCCAGTGTTTTTTTCATAATATCCAACTCTATTCTGATCATCCCACATTGGAACTGGCAGCCTTTGGGTTGATGCTTTGTCTTGGTTTGCGGATTCACGAGATTGCTAACATTCGCTATAAAGATGTCAACATAGAGAATAGAACCCTCTCAGTCTTCGGAAAAAACGAGTAATCGGCTATTCTGCCATTACCTGACCCGCTACTAAAATACTTTCAACAGCTTATTGCCAACAAAGACCAGGATGTCCACGTGTTTGGAGACAACAATCAATCTACTATTCGTAGCTTGAGGGATTCATACAAGCTCTATGCCTTTGTTGCTGGATGGAACTACCCGGGAGGTCCCCATTTACTTCGGCATACATTCATTAGCAGATTATCGGAACATTCGGATTGCCCGCCACAGTTACTGATGTATCTAGCAAGGCATGACCGTCCAGAAAATACTGCTCGATACGTCCACCGAAACCACAAGCAATTACAAAATGCCATTAACAAAATCAAATTTTAAGGAGATTCATCCATGCCAAAGGTAATCAGCGACACGAAATTTACCGAACTTAAAGAACAACTAAACCAGCTGCTATGCAACTATGGCCCAGAAAAAATGCGACAGGTAATGGAAACTTTCCCCGTTCAAGCACATCCCACACCGACTATTACCCCAGAAATGCGGGAGATTTCATTTCTCGAAGCCGTTGATGCTTTCTATCAAAGCAGCAAGTTTTCTGAATTTAGTCGGACCACGCAAACAACGTATCGGTAAGAGATGAAACTTTTTCAGCAATATGTGAAGGAAAAGACTGGCGAAGATCCGCCGTTTGAAAACGTATCAAACGGCGAATTCTTGTCCGACTATATTAAGCTTAATAAGGATCCTAATACAAAAGCCAAGAAGTCTTCCTTTCTTCGAACCTTCATAAAGACCACCTACAAATTATTCTTTGGTCATCAGGATCTCGGCGACTTGAAGACTATACTACGCGTTCGATGGTCAGACGATGACGCACCAAAAGCTTTTACTAAAGTGCAGATTGCGGAAATCTTGCAGATCGCTCAATCTCGTAACCATGATAGCCTTTACACTGCAATTATCTGGACTTTCCTTGGGAGTGGGATTCGCATAAGCGAGCTCTGCCATTTAAGGATCTGTGATATCGCTCCTGATACTCAAACAATCAAGGTAACACCCAAAGGGGCTGAAAATACCAAGAAAGCTCGAAAAATCAACGAGCTCGCCTTAATGATGCTCACAGATTTTATAGAGAAAAAATACAGTTGGGCTCGCGAGGTGATGCCAGATTCCGATTATCAAGGGCTCTATATCTTTTCAAGCACTGCCGGGGATAAACCCATCACATCTAGAGCAATTCAGCAATTTTTGAAACGTATTATTCGCTCGGTCGATAAAAGAAGAAGACAAGGATCGTTTAGGCCCTCACTCTTTTCGTCATTCTTTTGCCGTTCAAGGCCTTGAAGCAGGGATCGATATATACACCCTATCAAAACTGCTAGGTCACGAGTCGATAGACGGCACATGAAGTACTTGCGGCTTTTCGATGATCAACTTCGTGACGCCATTAATAAACACCCATTTGCCCAAGAGATTGTTCAAAAAATTAGAGAAAGGTTGGAGAACAAATGAAACGTTTGTTATTGGATTCCCCCTACTATCCAACTGGAAAAAACATACCCTTCTCAAGGATTCTGCAATTTACGCTTATAGTCGTCAGTTCATGAAATTTGAACAATATCTGAGCTTAGACTTTGAGGGAGAGCTGGATTTCGATAAATTTTATTATGATACTGAATCCGAGACTTATCGCCCGATCGATACTGAATGTATTGACGGTTATATCCAGTTTCTCAAGAAGAGGTTTCAGGCAAGCAAGAATACTATTTTCAATAATATTGTTTACCTGAAACATTTTTTCACGTTACTTCACGGTCTTGGTATGATTAAACAGAACCCCATGAAAAATTTTCCGAATCCATACTATGAGCGCCGAATCATAGATCGTTCCCTCTCCATTGGTGAATGTCAGCGATTATTTCAAGTAGCGCTTAAAGCCGACCCATTTGTCCGGAAGTACTTCATCCTATTTTTGCTAATGACTACGACCGCTCTTCGAAACAGAGAGATCATACAGTTAACGCTTGAACAGATTGATTTTAAGCGTAGGGTTATTATGGTGAATAAAGGGCAGAAAACCACATCCGAAGTCGTTTACATGCCCGATTCCCTCGTTGATGAACTGGAACGTTATATTTATCATCCGGTTGTAGAAGGATGGCTGAAATCTGGGCATTCGGAGGTTTTCTTCGAGAATAATCACCCATTATCTAAGGAAGTATTAAACCGAATCATCAGGAATTTTTGCTTAAATGCCGGAATACAAAAGAAAGTCACGGCCCATAGTTTCCGGCATACCACTGCATACTTGATGCAAAAAAGTGGAATTGACATTATTTCCATTAAACGACAACTACGCCACAAGCAGCTGTCGACAACTTTGCGATATGTTCCTCCAGTTGACGCTGCCAAGCTGTTGAAGGACGCATGCTCAACTCTTATTGAATAACAACAAAAAGAACCCGAAGAAAGCAAATAAAACATGCTTTCATTCGGGTTCATGATTTGAACAATTTATAGTACACAAGGACACACTAGTCCTGTGGGTAATTAGTCTCCACATAGGGAATTCGATACCGTAAGCTCTCGGCTTGTGGATAGGTATCCATCAGCTGTCCCGCGAGGACATGATTTGGGCTAGAGGATAGCCGTTTATTAAGCTTCCGTTGGGAACAGAAGCGATAGAAGGAATGACTACATTATAATTTTATTAAAGACTAAATTCAATATTCTTATGTTCCTATTGTTCCAGTTTACATATCCATTTCCAGTAATATCTCAGCTAATTTGTCCTCCAGCTCTTGACCAGTGCCGCCCGGCTTTAAGCAATATGCTCCCATCCGATACCGCTCCCGATATGCATCTCCAAACAGGTGCGAATGTTCCTCCCCAGGTGCCGGCGTGATGATAAATACCTCTTCCACAACCCTGCTGCCGTCCGCTTTACTAACAATCCCATCCCGATACTTATGCATCTCGCCGAGTGCCATCGGAAGGTTATGGTCAAGACGGTATTTGGGGTCAAAAATAATTAGCTTCCCTTCTGATTCGAGCACAATATCGGGCTTCATTCCATGCGTGTACGTGACGAAATCCTGGGTAGCGCTTGTAAACCACCGCTGGTACGCAAGCGTCGCTCCGCCAACAAGCTTAACTCGACTCTCTTTCTTCTCGGACAAATTCAAGACAAGACCGTCCTGCTCCAGGGAAAACATCTCGGAAGGATCCAGTAATGCCTCTTTTTCCCGGAGAAACTTCACCATCCGCATGAAAACCCAGATTTCATATAAATGATACGTATCCTTCAACGGAATCGAGTGTTTGAGGCCGATCGAGTACTCCTTAAACTGATAAAGCTGATGAAACCAAGAAAACCAATTGCGATAGATCGGATGCTTGCGAAAAGCTTGGGAAACCACAATCGGACCGACATGCGGCTGTATTTGACGCAAAAAAGCGGACCGAAGCCAATAGTGAATACGATCAAGATAATGCTCTGCTTTCAATCGTATGGCATCAACAGCTGAGGCTTGATATTCACGCAGAAGACGCTGTAATTCATGCAGCTGTCGTAGCAGGACTTGATTCTCATATACGTTGAAGGTATCTTCCCGTACACCGGTCCATAGGAGCTCCGGAACAGGAGTCTCCGGACTCATGCCATTGCCGGAATGACGTTCCGACCAAGCGAGCAGAGCCGGCGTTACATGCTTCACATTTTCTCTGCGAATCCATTGATCCGTTGTTCTTAGCCTGCGAAGCGGTTCCGCTTGAATTTCTTTGAACGTTCGCTGCAGCCGATGGAAACTCCGATCGATATAATCCCACTGGGCCATGGATATTTTCCGCACAAACCCGCTGTTATCAAATCTCGATTGTGCACCGCAATGCTGAAAACAAGCCGCGGCTTCTGTAAGAATATCCGAAATCATCTGCCCAAAATCGTCTTCGGTTAACTTCCGCTTGTCCGAATACAGATAGGATTCTATGGTTATCCGCTCCACCTGCTCGATGGTGAATACCAGCATCCCAGACTGAAAAGGCGCCGCCCACTCGCCTTCCCAGCCAAAATCCGTAGAGACCATGGGCAATGGCATACCATTCAATAGAATTCGGAATGGATCATGGTTCGTCATTCTCCAGCGATACGTTTTGGCTTCTTCGAAACGCATTTGCTCGATGGGAGTCCATATCCCCGTATCCGGGCAATAAAACTCAAGACTATCTCCAGAACTGGGCTGCACCATATCGATCCAGTTCTCCCTTCATACGCAGCAGGTGATGAAGCGACTCCGAACCGTCACCAAACCCCGTGCTTGTCCACTCAATTAAGTCAATAAGCAGGGAATCAATCCGTTCATCTCCGCGAATTTTCGGCAGTACTTTCTCAGCAATAACCCGATCTACCGCCTCCTTCTTTTCCATCCGGATTTCCGGATCAAGCTCCACATTGGCGTAAAGTTTACGGAGCATCTCATTCATCGTTCGATACCCGAAATGAAGGTCATAGCGTCTTAATTTACGATGGAGCTCCTGCAGCAGCTCCCATTCCGCCTGTAAAGCAGTCTTATACTTGGACTCTGCCTGTACCCAGAACTGATCCAGATCGACATCGGACAAGGTCATGACGAAGGCTCTGTCCAACACCTTATCCGAGATGCTGTGCGTCGTCTCATCCACGTTGATCGTGCCTATGACATACAGGTTGTGAGGGATTTGCAGCTCCTGCGGAACATCTGTTACATGGCTTTCCGTATGCAGTCGAATCGGTTGTCTCGATTCAATGGCACTTAAGTAGTCACTCAGATAATATTCGACGCGGGCCAAGTTCATCTCGTCCAGCACAATGAACATTGGTTTTCCTTCCTGGATGGCTTGAAGCACGGCGTTCAGGAAGGGCGTCCGAACATATCTTTTTTCCAGAGCGCTGTAATATCCGAATAAAGACGTCGAATCGGTCCAATCCGGCCGTACCGGAATGACTTTCAAATACGGATTCATCGCGTCGTATGTTTTGCCATACACAGCATTTGCATAGAGCAAGCAAAGTCTGGTTTTCCCCGTACCGGATATTCCGTTCAGGATGACAAAATGCTTATCTTCCAGGCTCGTCAGGTTCAAATGGAAGTCCCGAACAATGGCGTCCGGGTAGGTGAAGGGGCTCTCCCGTACATTGGACAGGATGGCGCTCAGGTTAAAATCGTGCTGGAATACCTCTTCATTCGGATCATCATTATTATTTTCAAGTCCATTGTCTGGCTCAGGTATAGATTCGATATTATCTTTCGGAAAAATTACTTTCCCGCTGCAATCCGCTAATAATGCCCCTGCGATAAACAATCGCTTCTTCACGTCAGCAATTGGCTCGACGAAATTTATGAAGTCATTGTCCCATGTTCCTACATAAAACGAAGATCCGCTGACTTGAAACCCATGCTGAGTTAACACTTCCATTGCTTTTGACTGAAGTGCTTTGTTCATATCAGCGGAGTTCTCCTTGCCGCGGGAATAAAAGCTTTTTGAAATCGACCACTCTACTTTTCCAGAACCATGTAAAGCTCGAAGATTCGAATAAATTTGGCCTCGACCATCAATTTTAACGCCAATAACTTCGTTAGGTTCTCTTAAAAAGCTATACAATGCTATTTTGGCTAGCAACTGTCCTTTATCCAATATACTGTATATTTGGCGACGATCATTTGCCTTAACTTCCTGTAACTCATCAAACTTAACCGTATAGTTTTTGCCATAAAGCTTAATCGAGAAATCATCCTGATGTTTATTAAATAACTCCAGAATTTGCAGTGATAACGCATGACTGGATGCTTCCTTGCGTACAAAAACACGGAGTGGTTCGAGTTTGATCCAAGTATTCCAAACTACATCAACAAGTTCTTCTCTACCAGGAATTTGGTCAAAATCTATAAATGCACCAAAGTATAACCATGGTTTTCTCTTCTCGTCGACACATTTTTGAAGGTAGGGAAGCAATTCAAATTTTGATAGAAAGGGGGCGTCTTTATCGCTGACTTGAATCTGTACGTCGTCTGATATAGACTCTATGACCTCCGTTAATTCTTTGGTATTTCCCTGCGTTCTGATGGCCTCCCAGAATGGATAAAAGTTACTGGAAAGAACAATTTTCATCCTCTTTTCTATCCCGTTTATTTCCAGAGACAATACCCCATATTCGGTTTGAAAATACTTTTTGTCAATGATTTCAACAAACGCCTTCTTTCCAATATCCGAATCTTGCTTCTTATTCGCATATTTCGGATTCCGGGCATCGTGCATCGTTGTGCGGAGAGTAGCTTCATAGGTATGGACATGGTAATCGAGCAATTCCGGGGCGGCATTCGCATATTTGTTTTTGAACTCGTCCATAAGCTGGCGAAGCACGGGCTGGACTTCATCCAGCACACGTTGACAACGCAGCGATGTCTCGGGAATATTCAAGGCTTCTTCTATTTGGGTAATGTTCATGGTTGCCTCCAGGTCGTCTTTCTGCTTTTCTATTGCGAGTATTTATTTCCAGTACAAGTTCGGATGATTCATCTTGATCTCATGAAGCTCATTTAATTTATCAAGGAAGAACTTTTGAATTTCGTATATGTGATCCTCATGATAAAGAAAATCGACTAAACTACGATCGCAGGAAATCCCTTGCCATTCTGCGTCAGTGTTTAGATCGAAAGTTTCCCAGCCCGAATGTGAAGCAAGAAAGTTTTGCATAGCTGCCACAACTTTAGGGACGTCAGAGCAGCGTCGTGGACAAAATTCATAAACAACGGAAACAATGGGATAATCGCCATCTTTTATATAAAAACCAACAGCCACCTCGGTAGTTCGCCCCTCCTGCTCGCTAGCTTTAACGTATCGTTCCATATACTTTAACTGGGTATGACGGTTATTGGGCTGAAGTGCCTTACCGAAGTGTTTAGTCATCATACTGTCTACTACACCATCCATGCACTCGTCCATCATTCGCTGCAGCCGATTCATGTTTTGAAGAGCATACACGTCAACAGGTCTGAACTGCCGATTATCTTCCAATCCGATCTCCTCCATATAATCCAAAACTTTGGATGCGTAACTATCCTTCAATCCCAACTGCTTGACCCACTTGAAAATATGAAACCACCGCAGCTGTTTGAAAACTATGTTTTTGTGATTCCCTAATACAAGCGAAGCATCCTTTTCATCAGAATATTGGGTTAAATAAAACAGATAGCATTTTGTTCCTTGATTCGTGAGTACGCTGAGTTGATCCGCATATCTCGACAGCTGATCCGTTCCTTCCGGAGAGCCTAGCTTGCTTTCAATGAACAATACATATGGTTCCTGTCCTTCATAAAATCGTATCACCATATCCGGACGGCTATCCATCTGATGATGGGGCAAAGCCGGAAATGTCACCTGTGTTTGAATGGATGAATGCTTCACTTCCTGTACCGGTATTTCTAATACATTCTCGAGAAAATCAATCATCGTCTCCTGATCACAGAGAAGTTCGGCGAACACTTCCGTTAAGAAGTCCTCGTGAGGATGACTATTGCTGTTATTCAACACCCGAAATAGTCGTGAAAATACACTCTTCATCATAGGCTCCTTCTATAGAATTCCACGATCCAGGTTTCTCTTGAAATGCAGATACACCTGAGACGGATACAGGTTCAGCAGTTGCTTCAGAGCCGTACTGAAGCCAATCAGAAGCATGGGACCCTCGCTGTTCGATTGGAATTCGATACCACGCATCTGCAGATATGCTGCCATTTCATCAAAATCATCACTGTTGATCAGTTCAACAGAGTAAGCCTTCTTATGGGGGATGTCCATCAGATCCGATGCATCAAGACGCTGGAATTGAAGTTCACGATCCTTGATCGACTCCGAGTTCCCATAGGCCGTTTCGAACGCGAGGTCTATGAATTTACGATTCCTTCTCAGCTTCCTCCATTTGCGTTTAACAATGTGGGACCGAATACTTCTTCGACTGCGTCTTGAAGGTCGTCTAATAATTCAAAGCGAGAAGTGTAGCCTAGGCTTTCTACCAAGCCGCGGTAATACCACTCCTGACTCTCCCGCCCGCGTTTAAACCTTTTCCAAGCGTCCTCCCCGTGTACCTTCAAATCCCTCTGGATGGAACGGATATTATGCAGCTTATCTGCACAAGACACCTGCCGAATCGGTAATGAAGCATGTTTAAGTTCATCGAGCGTATGCTGCTTTCTCTCTTCCCAAGACGCCCCCTTGTCCGGTTCCGAACAGCCTTTGACCACTTCAAGCACAACCGGCCCGAACCGTTCAAGCAAGTCTCTTTCCGTCGTTTCGGTATCTTCAAGTGTGTCGTGTAGAATCCCGGCAGCAACGAGCTCCTCTGCACACCCTGCCTTCTGCAAAATCATTCCTACAGCATAAGGGTGACTGATATAAGGGATTTCGGTGCCCTTACGCTTCTGACCCTTGTGGGCACAAGCGGCATACTCGATCGCTTGGTCAACAAGGGGTGGCAACTGTGCTTCATTTTCCATTACATGATCTCTGATCGCATCGACTAGCTTTTTAATGAATGCTTTGTCCTTAGGGGCTAGGTCCCATCCTCCGGAATGACGCCACATCCTATGCATCGCAAACAAACATGCCCGTAACTCCGAAAGGTTGAGTTCGCTAGGAAGGCGCTTTTGGGTATGATAGGATTCGGCCACCCTAGCATGCAGGTTGACTAATTCGTCAGTATCACCTTTGAAATAGTCGTAACCATCAAACGTAAGAGCAAAATCATTCCACTTCTTCCAAACTTCTTTGGTCCGGGTAGAGGGCACATTCCATAATCTTAATTCCTCATTCGCAATTTCAGCCATTTAAGCTCTCTCCCTATATCGAGCATTCGTAAGGATTAGATCGTAGCGTCATTCCCGGATTAACCAGCGAGAGCATATATTGATGTTCTTCAAACGTATCGTTCAACCTTGACAACAGAGTTGCATCCAATTCAATAGGAGTTGCCTGGCCATCTTCAAACACACAAAGGGGAACGGCACCTTCTAGGATCGGGAATGCAGATTCCATTCGAATATATCCCTTGTGCTGCCACATTGTCTCAACAAGCGGGTCCACATCCCTGCCAACCACTTCTTTATAGAAGGGGGTAACAATTAACGCAAACCCATCCACAAATTGATTTTGATCTCCCAAAAGCTTTTTCTGGCAAATCCAAATATAAAATGGACCTTTTAATAACTTTTTTGACTTCTGTTTGGATAGAGTCTGGATGGCCGATAAATATACATTTCTAATATGCTCGTTAATGGTGTCTTCATTAGGGGCGGCTAAAACAGACAAATCGAATTGGTATGCCCAACCCTTAGATTTAAGAATTTCCTCAGTCAGTTCTACTGTTTGCAATGAATACATCTCCTCTCATCTACTTTATGTTAATAGTATAAATCAATGAGCGGACACATATTTGTCAGGAAACATATGTTCTTCGTATTGAGGCAGCCACTATTTCTATTGCTCGTCAAAATATCATCTAGCCACTTAAGAGGTCGGTACTTTTATAACCGGTAATGAGAGTTGATAACCACCGATGTGGATTCGGTGATTAGATTTAGGCTAACAGACTGACAGATAAAAGAAAAGACCTGCTATTAGCAGGTCAGTTGAAATTCAGAAGCCCAAAACTTCAGCGGATATCGGATGGAACAAGTCTGCATAATGGTCACCAAGAATTATCTACACGCAGTCAGAGATCAAGCAGTGTTCGAATCGTGACGGCCCATACTCAATCACTAAGAGTAACGAAGCTTTCCGTCAGACATAACTTCTTATCCGCTAAAACGTTCAACAAACCATTGCTTATTTCGAAGCATCTTAATAAACAAGTATGAGCTGCACAACTTCCACCGTTAATTGAAGAAATGCGTTTCAAACTGCTCGCGGAATTCCTTGGCATGATAAGAAGGATGTATTAAGTGCCCTGCTGTTTGCACTCCAATTTTCTTACAAACCTTTTCCGCCTTTTTTCCTACAGAAATGACCTTAACCCCCGGGAACAAATCCATAACCGTCGAAAGTGCATACAACCCCATCTCCAGTTCAGTAGAAGTTGGAGTCCGATTACTCCCGTCCTTTTTCCTAGGGTGAAGCGGAAACGCGTTCCACATCACCGGTGGCTTCGACAACCGATCGACTGCCCCCCAAATGACTGTTGCCGATGCTTCAGATTTATTGCCCTCCACCACAAATCGGGTACCAGGAAAATGACGCTCCAAGCGTCTTTCTTGAATCAATCGCTCCGAAGTAAAGGGAATACCCGTTTTTACGCAGCCATGAACCCCTGGCGCCTCTCCAATAAACATCCAATCGGGCTTGATCCAGAATAACGCATTAATGTATTTAACTAAATTCAGTCTCCTCATATCTGAATCTGCGTAAAAGTTTCCGACCTCAGGCAGGTCCTGGCTGGCTAACCAATCCACCAAATTACGGATCTCCATTTTGAATGATCAATAGATTGCTTTGCAAACCCGATTTCTGATGATCATTACTATAACGCTTCTACGTATATGCTAGGAATGTTATAGGGAGAACTGCGCTGTTCTTCCTATTTTATTTCAATCTTTATCTTTCCATCATTCCAGAAATTGGGTTGATAAATTAACTGAAGACCCGTATCCCCTTTGGGTTGCTCGAAAACTATTACACCGTTGACTTTTCCTTTGGGCGCTAACTCACCTGAACTCAATTGCTTATCTTGCTCAGTCAAGGTGAATGCTCCGTCCAGGATCTGCCCCTGGCTATTCTGCATGGTGAAATCGAAGGGATTATATGAAATAGTCTCCGACCCACCATTTTCAATGGTAACTTCTACGATAATGTACTCGTGTCCCTCTTTGGGAGTATCAAATTCATTGTCTCCTTGTGATCTAGCGAAGCCATTCACAGTTAAAACATTATCACCAAGCGCAATTTTTTCTCCAATCGCGAAGATGGTATCCTCAGGAGCAGCGGTTTGTTCTTGAGAAGTTTCTTTTTCATTTGGGGTTGAAGTATTCAACCCTTGATCTGGGTTGACTGCCACCGGGGTTTCCGCAGTGCAGCCGATCAGTACTGAAAAGAGCGATAGCAACGCTAACGCATAAAACACGGTTTGAACTCTGTTAAGCAAAATCATCATCAAGTGAACCTCCTAGTAATTGAAATATTTAATTCGATTATTGCATTCTGAAGCGACGTGATGTTGTCAGCGAATATACGTTCCCAAATCCATATACAGAGATGCCGAGAGATCTTAATAAGTTGAAAACGAGCTGTCTGTTGCAGCCTTAATCACATACAATTCTTCTAGCCCTGGAGCCAGTTCAACAATCGCTGTATCTTTTATTACAAATCTCACACACCCACAGATGTGCTGTTCGAAAGTATCATATATCCGGCCGGCACTCCAACAACCTCTAGGCACGGTATGTGTACTGTTCGCGACATAGCCGATTTTTCCTATGGGAACGATATCCACTTTAATGGCTTCGTGGTCATGTGAGTTATCCGGCTCTTTGATCAAATGGACGATCTGGCCGGGTCTTAAAAATGCTGTACCCAAATAGTGTTGTGTTCCTGTGATATCGATAAAGATCGGTTGTTGTTCCATTTTAAATCCCCCTCTCGTGGTCTTTTCTCCATTATGACCAATTGTAGCGGCACTAGATTGTCAGCGAATATACGTTCCTCTCTAATTCAAAAAAGCACCGGCGGTTCTGGCATGAACCGTCGGTGCTCCTAGCGTATTAAGAACTCTATTAATTAGCTAATGAATTCAGAATCAGTAAGTGAGACTTGAGATTATGATTAGTAACGTCTTTGCCAACTCGTGCAGCTATTCCATGCTCTTCTCTCAGTCGAATTTTGATAGCAAACCTTAGTCTCTTGATCATCGTACTGCATTGTATTACGCATTCCAACCCGAGGTTGTACAAAGTCTCCACCGCGGGGACCGTTCCAATGTTCGCACATCGCGCATATCCGTGTGTTCGGCGAAGTATATTTGATCGTCATTGTTCGTCACCCTTTAAATTTCGATGATTGTATTACCTTCAAGCAAGTTCGATAACTGCTGAAAATTTGCAAAGGGACTGCTTGACACAATCGTGCTAAGGCTTTTCATCCCCATACTTATTAGTTCCTTATCACCAGCAGCTAAACCGCGATCGATGATATCAAATGACTTGTTTATCGCTGCTCGACGTTCATCAAATATAGAATCGAATACCTTATGGTACAATTCATATTTGTTTTTTATTTCTAGTAAGGCAACTTCCTTCTGAGCCTCAAGTTTGGCCAATTCTAATTTTGTTACCTGCCCTTCTTTGTAAGCCTCGGTTAACACATTAAAAAACCTCAATACATCGGGAGCCGGGATTACGTTCGAGGCCACTTCTAGTTTTTTTACCGCTGTTTTAAGTTGTTTGTTTTTGGTAATTTTTTCAATAATGCCCATATTTCGCCCACCTCCTAATCTTCATCAAAAACGGGTGTATCAATTAAAGTAGCTAGTTCTGTAGCCAATCCGCCAATGTAACCTATCCTAGCAACGTCTGCCTGCGTATAATAATTCTTCCGAAATATGTATTTACGTATAAGACGAATAAGGCGCGACAGTAGCGGGATGGGATTCAACTCATGCAAAGTCTTCTTCATTTCGTGTTCGAATATAGATGTTGCTTTTTCCACCGAGTTAATGATTTCCTCCGAACGTTCTTCAATCAGTTCTAATTTCAATAAATTTGCTTCCATTTCGTCTAAGTAATTTACGATTTTACGCATTTCTCGTTCAATTTCTGCGATTTTTTTGTTTGCGCTCAAATGGTTAAATACACCGAATATAGCCAGTGCCGGAATGGCCACAATTCCGCCTAGAACTGTAGTTCCTGCCATCACTCCCCCACCGCCCGCTGCTAAAGCTCCACCTCCGAACCAGGCTAACGTCGCATTTGTTGCCGCTACTCCTGAGAGCCCAGCAATTGCAGCGCCAGTTGAAGCAGAACCGAGTGTGGACACAAGAGCCCAAGCTCCAAGTGCCGTACCAACACCAGCAGATAGTCCTTTAGTTGCAGACATAGCGATCTTCCCCGCGGAAATAGTTTGATCTATATGGCGAAAGTCTACAGCCTCATACTCATTACCAATTTTGGAGTATACAAAATCACGGTCTTTTCCTTTAATATTTTTAGAAACTTTCTGTATCTGTTTCAAACTCTTTACAGCCTTAACTTTCGTTCGGATGACATGTTGTAATCTCTGATTAACCTCTTCTCGCCTCCGCTCCATTCTACTGTAAAGCATCTCGTATTCTTCCTTTAGCTCATCTAACTCTTCCAATTTCCTATCAATTCGTCCTTGCGCACCAAACGTCACTAAGTTCTTCAAAAAACCCATGGTGATCCCCCAGTCTTTAAATATCAGGTTAGTCGTAATCCCCTAAAATCTTATACACAGTACTTTAGACTTGTTGTTTTGTGTATATTTTACTATTCTATGATAGCTTATTTTCTCCTTTTTTTTTACCCATAATTTGTACTACAAAGTTGGTCTTAGTATAACTTTCTAGCCTGACGGCAAGTTGTCACCGAACATACATTCCGGTTGATAATTACTAATCGGGTAGGAGGCTACCCATTAATTAGGCAGCCGACCTCCCACACCACCGTACGTACCGTTCGGTATACGGCGGTTCCATTAGGAATGCGCAGTAACTTGTCGATAATAATCAGAAAAGAAAAG
>Ga0310837_100764_pt1 | contig 18764 bp, 19 predicted proteins | sample SM_ome_5_FD_201315 | JGI IMG/M metagenome (GOLD analysis project Ga0310837, IMG submission 201315) | Sorghum-adapted microbial communities enriched on stacked mutant (SM) sorghum from Joint BioEnergy Institute, Emeryville, California... ...
GTCGTTGCTGTGCCTGGCGGGAACGATTCGCGGCCTTACTTTATAATTTTCCCTCTTCTTCATCACCTGATCGATCGCCCGCTCCAGCATCTCCATATACGTCTGATTGCGGCTGATGGCGCCGCCGATGATGATGACGGCGGGGTCCAAAATATATTGAAGGTTGATGATCCCGATGGCGGAAGAGAACAAATTTTCAATAACAATAGTTAATTTGAAAATTTGTTCTCAATCCGTTCAAAAAAAAATTCAAGATGGCAAAATCCGTCTCGAAAACTGTAATGGCCGACGTATTTTCACCGAGAGGACGCGACGGTCGAAAGGAAGTTATCGGAGACGACGTGCGCCATCCGGCGGTCATCCTTTAAAAAACTTGCTGGTATTGATGATCCGCTGCCGCTTTTCTTCAAAATCGATATGGAGAATTTCCAAAAAAATCTTTTCCAGGAGGTAAATCAACGCATAGCGGGCTTTCGTGGGGACTTCCTTGAACATCACGGGGTCATCCTCCAGGCAGCCGACGCTCAATTCGATGGTGGCATATTTGGACAAGGAACTGTTAATGCCGTTGGTCACCAGGATCTGTTTGCATTTCTTTTTGCTCAGTTCCTTTTCAATCTCCAAAATTTCCTCCGCTTCCCCGCTGTTGGAAACGATCAATACGACGTCATCATCCCCCATCATCGACACCATGCGGAACTGGTCGGCGTAAGTTTCAAAAAAGATCATTTTGGAAGGCTCGATTTTCCGCATGCGAAAGTAAAAATCCTTGGCGGGAATTTGCGACATTTGGAAGGCCATGATAAAGATCCTGGGGGCCTCGAGCAATAGCCGTACCGCCTCTTTAAACTCCTTTCGTTTCGTCACTTCTTCCGCTTTCATAAGGGCCTTTACGATTTCGTCGTCGACGGTCTGGTTGTTTTTTTCATCGTTCATGTAACTGTATTTCAGCTCGTTGAACCCTTTAAACCCCAGTTTTTTGGAGAAGGAGATGATGGAGCTGGGCACGTTCAACGTTTGTTCCGCCAGTTCCCGGGCCGTCAGGTGGGGGATCTTCTCGTGATTGTTTAACAGAAAATTGGCAATGGCCTTATGGGACGGCGACAAATATTTATATTTTTCATTGATCCGTTTAATGACCGTGTTCATCGGATTTCACTCTCTCTTTTTTGTTTTTGGCTCATGGGCGCCGCGCCGCGGGGCGCCCGAACTTTTTTTCGGAAATTCCGGTGCTCCCGGCATCTTTCCGATGCCGGCAAATGCCGGACGAAAGAATTCGTCATCGGGTCGTTCCCTCGCCAATGGCAAGAAATTCCGTCTGTAACATATTCTATCAAAACGTTTCCATTTTTGCAGGGGATTGGTCGGCGGAAATTTTCGATTTCCCCAATGCCGGGGCGCTGGAGTTTTGCCTCCGTATGGTATGGATTCCCTACCGCCAGAAAAGCGGAGACACACCGAAATCGGATCATCTCTCCGTCCCGGTGCGCATCTTTATCGGGAGTTCCATCCTTTTGCTTCAATCCTAGCATTTAATGAAAATGCGCATTTCGGGGGAAAATGCCCAAGGGGATTTGCTTGCCAAGATCCGAAACCGCCCCACAATTGACGCGAATATGTCATTGCACTTGAACGCGGAAAATGAGGATTTAGAGAATGTACATTGCGCGAAGAAAAGCATGATGCCGGAAATTCCAGTCGGCCGCCAGACACGTTTGCCCGCGGAATGCGTCCGAGAAAAAGCGCGGAAAGACCATGAAGGTATTTGCAAAAAAGGTCGAAAATGAACGCAATCGAGATAAAAACAGAGGCCAAACCGCAGCCGAAACCGGAACCAATCTAAAACTGAACGCAATCGGGAAAAAGGGGAATGCCGTTTCATCGGATCGGCGGCGCATTAGTGGGGCCAATGGCATGAAATCCGCGGCTCGGAAGAGTGGAAAGATGGCCGGAAAACGGGAAGAAAGGAAACCGGGGGAACATTTTGTCGAGAAGACACGGGCCTAGCCGGAAAAGCCTCAAGAAACAATCTTCCGCACATAAAAAACGCGGCGAATACGCCTGTATACGATTCGCCGGATTTTAAAACGCGGAAATTTATATTCGCTTACAATTTTGGAAAAAGCTAAAATCGCACGCAAAACAATCATCTGACCCATGCGACAGCATTCCATCCATTGATAAAATCGCGAAACTATGATAAATTAGTGTGGCGACACATTTGTTGTAATAAATTATAGCATAATAACCCAATTCTAATTGTACAGCATAAATCCCTTCCAGTCAACCCCCATTTTTCATCATTTTTTAAAGGAGTGCTTGCTATGAGTCCGGAACTTCGGCGGGAGCAGGAACGATTGGACAGCGTAATGGAGATCATCGCGGAGCAAATCGGCATGTTGGAAAAGGAAACCCTCCGGCGCCGGAAAGAAGTGATTGACATCCGCAAACATTTTTGGGATGACGTCAAGGTCAATACGGACACGTTCGACGATTATTTGGAGACGATCATCGCCTTGAGGCAACAGGCCCAGAACCTGTCCGTGAGCCAAAGCACCCACAGGCAAGCCTTTAAAAGGCTGGAAGCGCTGCGCCGCATGCAGGAGGTCCCCTATTTCGGCCGGATCGATTTCACGGAAGAAGGGGACTCCGCCGCCGAAAAAATCTATATCGGCATCTCCACACTTACGGATCCAAGCGGAGAGAACATCCTCATCTACGACTGGCGGGCGCCGGTTTCGAGTGTCTACTACGATTACGCACCCGGTCCGGCCGAATATGCTACACCTGGAGGCGTAATTCGAGGCACGCTGGAGAAAAAATGGCAATATATCATCCGCGGCGGCGTAATCCAATCGATGTTCGATACCGGTCTCACCATCGGAGACGAGATTTTAAAGCAAGTGCTTGGCAAAGTCTCAGACAAACATATGCACAACATCGCGGCCACCATTCAACGGGAACAAAACCGGATCATCCGGCATGACCGGGGACGGATGCTCATCGTGCAAGGGCCCGCCGGCAGCGGCAAGACGTCGGCCGCCCTGCAGCGGATCGCCTACTTGCTCTACAAGTACCGGGACAGGCTGAAAGCCGATCAAATCCTATTATTTTCACCGAATTCGATGTTTAACAGCTACGTCTCCAATGTGCTGCCCGAACTCGGCGAAGAAAACATGCAGCAGGTTACCTTCCAGGAATACTTGGACCATCGGCTGAGCAAAGAATTTCAAATCGAGGGTCCATACGAGCAACTGGAATATGTGTTGACCGCAAGCGATGACCCTTCCTGGCGAACCCGGATGGCGGGCATCCGATTCAAGGCATCGGCCCGTTTTTTCGAGGCGATCAAGGCATATGGGAAGTCGCTGGCATCCTCCGGCATGCTGTTCAAAGATATTCGATTCAGAGGAAAACCGGTCGTCACCGCCGAACAAATTGCGGAAGGGTTTTACGGCAGCGACCCCTCGCTCCGCTTTCACAACCGGCTTGAAAAGCTGACGGATTGGCTGAACAAAAAAATCGATGAAGCGGAGAAACTTGAACGGACCAAGCCGTGGGTGCAGGAAGAAATCGAGCTGCTCAGCGACGAGGATTACCATAAGGCTTACACCTATTTGCGGAAAAAACGCCGCTCCAAAGGCAAATCGCTGGACAATTATGAGAACGAGATCGAAGCGCTGGGCGAACTGATCGTCCGCAAAAAGTGGAAGCCGTTGCGCAAGCGGATCCGGACCCTTCGTTTCATCGACTTTAAGGGAATGTACAAACAGCTTTTCGCCGATCCGACGCGGATCAAATGGTGGCTGGAAGGGGAAACGCCCGAGGAGTGGGAGGATATTTGCCGGTTGACGGCGAAGATGCTGGACGAAGGCAAACTGTTTTACGAAGATGCAACGCCGTTTTTATTCTTGCAAGATCTGATTCAAGGCTTTCAGACGAACGTCTCGATCAAACATGTGCTTGTAGACGAAGCGCAAGACTATTCCCCGTTTCAATTCGAGTATTTGAAATGTTTGTTTCCCTCGGCGAGGATGACCGTGCTCGGCGACTTTAACCAGGCGATCTTCGCCCATTCGTGCGAAACGGCCGATTTTCAAACATTGACCAGCTTGTACGGACCGGATGAAACGGACGTGATCACCTTGAACCGCAGCTACAGATCCACAAAACCGATCGTCGAATTTACGCGCGGGCTCGTGCCCGGCGGCGAACGGATCATCCCTTTTGAGCGCGAAGGCGAAAAGCCCGTGCTGACAAGCGTTGCCGACCATGACGAACTGCACCGCTCGATCGCTTCCAAAGTCAAGGACTTGCGGAGCCGGGGGTACCATACGATCACGGTCATCTGCAAATCGTTGGCGGAAAGCACCGCCGCCTTCGAGGCGCTGAAGGGCGTCGACGAAATTAAACTCGTCAAGAGCGGCTCCGCCGAATACGAACAAGGGGTGATCGTCATACCGGCGTATTTGGCCAAGGGCATCGAATTCGACGCCGTCATCATTTATAACGCATCGGCGCAAGTTTACGGCGATGAGCGCCTGCGCAGATTGTTCTACACCGCCTGCACCCGGGCCATGCATTACTTGCAGCTTTACAGCGTGGGCGAACCGAGCCCCTTTTTGCGCAGCGTCGCGCCGGGGAGTTACCTTCTGATCCCGGGTTAACGCGGCAACGCGGGTCCGGGTGTCTTAAATGGATCACTTGTAATTCCCTTTTTCAACGGAACTCTTGGCACTTTGATGGCTTGCTCCGGCGAGTCGGTTTGGCTGCGGCAAAGAACAAACAGATGCGTTTGAATTTGGCGGATTCCGTCCTGCAAAAGCGGCTTTATCGCCGTAAAGAACAAACAGCCGCATTTGACATTCCCCGTTCCGGTCTCTTGGGACAAATCTTCTTTTCGGCCGTATCGGCCGTCCTTTCGTTGATCACAGCCGTTTCTTCATGGGAAATTTTGATTTCTGCCTGCCTCAATCCTAGGGCGGCTCCCGATGAGGATCTTGACGTTCAAGGAAATTTTTTTCTTCCCGCATCATCCGTTCCATTTTTCTTTCAAAAACTGGCGACGGGCAATTTCCGGCTGATTGGTCCGGCCGACCTTTTTGCATACATTTAGACATTGGCAGACCAGGTCCGAATGCTTGTGTAAAATCCGACTCCCTGTCCGGCAAACAAAGTTTTCGGAAATGGATCCGCTTTGCCCCCGCTTCTTTTTACACAAATGCTTGGTCATCATCCATAGGCGGGGGGCCCTTTCTCCGGCATGTTTTGAGCCGATCCGAGAACGCCCTGCTTTTGGTTTTTGCTCCGGCAAAATGCTTAACACAAAATTTTTTCGATTGCCGCCAAAAACAATAGCGCCGCAGCCGTCACGAAATCCGTCCGAAAAATAGGGGCTTCCGGCATCAAGTCCATCGTCGTGACGAACCAGCCGTCACGAAATCCGTCCGAAAAATAGGGTTGCTGTGCCCGCAAAAAAATCCCCTCCGGCATGACGCCGATCAGAGGGGAATGTTTCCGATGAAAACGAGCTAACTTTTTTCGGTTACGATGGACAACGTCCGATGTCCGCATGATCACGGCAGTGAAAATCTTACCTTTCTTCGGCCGCTTTTTCGGATGAATTGTCCAACCGGCAGCCGCACAGGAAAAATCCTTACCTTTCTTCCGTTTCCCTTTCAAGGAGTTGCTTCATAAAATTGAGCACGTCATCCCGCAACTCCTCGTTTTGCAAAGCGAATTCGATCGTCGTTTGGATAAAGCCCAGCTTTTCGCCGACATCATAGCGCTTGCCTTCGAATTGGTAAGCGAAGACGCGCTGGATTTGGTTGAGTTCCCGGATCGCGTCCGTGAGCTGAATTTCCCCGCCGGCGCCGACTTCTTGCCTGGCAAGGAAACGGAAGATTTCCGGGGTCAAAATATACCGGCCGATGATGGCCAAGTTGGACGGGGCGCTGCCCTGTTCCGGTTTTTCCACGAAGCTCTTCACCTGATACAGCCTGCCCCTGCTGGATAACGGATCGATGATCCCGTACCGGTGGGTTTCGTCGTCGGGCACGGTTTGCACGGCGATGACCGAAGACAAGGTTTCCTCATATTGATTGATTAATTGTTTTAAGCAAGGAACCTCCGCCTGGACGATATCATCCCCCAACAGGACGGCGAACGGCTCATCCCCGATGAAGTTCCGGGCGCACCAAACCGCATGGCCCAGCCCCTTCGGTTCCTTTTGCCGGATGTAATGGATTTCCACTTCCGAAGATTGTCTCACTTTCTCCAGCAGATCGAATTTTCCTTTTTCCTTCAGGTTTTGTTCCAGTTCAAAATTATTGTCGAAATGATCCTCGATGGCTCTTTTCCCTTTTCCCGTAACGATGATGATATCTTCGATCCCCGATTCAATGGCCTCCTCCACGATGTATTGGATGGTAGGCTTGTCGACGATCGGCAGCATTTCCTTCGGCATCGCCTTGGTGGCCGGCAAAAATCTCGTTCCGAGTCCCGCCGCGGGAATGATCGCTTTTCTGATTTTTTTCAATTGGTTTGAACTCCTTTCTTTATATCCTTTATGGAATAAAAGGCAAATTCTGTATCTATTTTAGCATTGATGCAACATTATTTTACAATAAATCATCCGAATCGGGATACCTTTTTTTGGATTTTGGCCCGTACCAGCCTGTCGGACAGGGCACGGGACCCGTTCCGCACCGAAGATCATCATGGAAATCTTTTCGCCCGGACCAAAGAGCAGGACGGATCATTCCATCCCCAATCCATCATGATGCCTATGGGATCACAAGGTGATATTTTGCCGGAAATAAACCCGTACCGGCCACCGGTCAACATTCTTATGGGTATCGCGCGGTTGCTAGTTCGCTTAGAAAATGATAGTTCGCCAAGAAAAACGACCGTTTCCTGCTACTCTTTTCATCGATACGGTTGCAAGTTCCCTAGAAAATGTAGTTTGCCAAGAAAAACGGCCGTCTCCGGCCACTCTTTTCATCGCTATGGAAGCAAACATGATCCGTTGAAGCACCCATCGACTGCAAAATGGGACACCCTTCCTCATGTATATGGGGAGCAAACCTTTTTTATACTTGCTTGTAAGCGGTTGACTTTTTTCGATTTTGCTGTTTGTAACAAACTGATAATTTTTATTCCGGCTTGTGAGCGGTTGACCCCATGTTTTTCCGAATCGGATACGGCCATTGTCGATAACCGTTCTTTCACAAGAAAATCCCCCGGAACCGGATGAACGCCGACTTAACCAAATTATACCTAATCAAAACGCCTTGCAGGGTTCCCGCGGGATCGAGGGACGCCGATCCCGCTTTTTCACGGCGCGGTATTCCCATCATCCACGGCCAATTCGGAAGCATCGCCCCAGGCTTTTCGGGCGCCGCCAGACCCGAAACCGGCGGCCCTTCCGCCTTTTTGCCAATTTCCCATTTTGTCAAAAATGGAAAGGATAAACTTTACATATTTACGAAATATTTCACAAACTTATTGACTGATACTCCGGAAAGGTCTAATTTAGGGATGGGAAGCCATAATAAAGGAAAAGAGTTAAGGAGGCTAAAACATGGCAAGAATTCTCATTTCACCGGGCAAGTACATCCAAGGCAAAGGCGAATTGCATCACATCCATGAACATATCGGGCGCCTTGGAAAATCTTTCTTATTCATCGCCGACGAATTCGTAATGGGCATTACGAAAAACATCATTGAAAAAAGCTTTGCCAATACGGACGCTTCCGTTTTATTCGAGACGTTCCGCGGCGAATGTTCCAAACAGGAAATCGAACGGATTAAAAAGATCGCCGTGGAAAATAAGGTGGAAGTCGTGGCCGGCGTCGGCGGCGGAAAAACCCTCGATACCATTAAAGCGGTAGGCTATTATACGCAGCTGCCGACCGTCGTCGTTCCGACCGTCGCCTCCACGGACGCCCCGTGCAGCGCCTTGTCCGTCATTTATACGGAAGACGGCGTATTCGAAGAATATCTCATTTTGCCGAAAAACCCCGACATCGTTTTGGTCGACACGCAAATCGTCGCCAACGCGCCGGCGAGACTCCTGGCAGCCGGGATCGGCGACGCCCTGGCCACTTATGTGGAAGCCCGGGCGTGCTATGAAGGAAATGGCAAACCGATGGCCGGCGGTTCGGTCACGAAGGCGGCGATCGGCCTTGCCGAATTGTGCCAAAAGATCCTTTTTGAAGACGGCGTAAAGGCCTATTTGGCGGTGCAAAGAAAAACCGTCACGAAAGCGGTGGAAAACGTGGTGGAAGCCAACACGTATTTGAGCGGCATCGGTTTTGAAAGCGGCGGCCTTGCCGCAGCCCATGCCATTCATAACGGCTTCACCGTATTGGAAGACGTCCACAGCCTGCTTCATGGCGAAAAGGTCGCCTTCGGCACCGTCACCCAGCTGGTGCTGGAAAACCGCAGCATGGATGAAATCGAACGAATGATCCGCATGAACATCTCCGTCGGATTGCCGGTCACCCTGGAACAAATGGGTATCACCGAAAATGTGGAAGAAAAGATTTGGAAAGTCGCCGAAGCCGCCTGCGCGGAAGGCGAAACGATCCATAACATGCCCTTCAAAGTGACGCCCGATGACGTGTACGCCGCCATCCTAGCTGCCGACAGCATCGGGAAACGTTATGTCAAATAAACGTGTTTCTTAAATCTTTTCACTCCCGGCCGTCCGCCGGGAGATTCATAAAGGGAAAACTCTCCTGGCATTGCATTTTGCCATAGGAGAGTTTTTTCTTTTTGATCAATCAACATATGTTAGTCTAACCACCTTGTTGTTTTGAGGATGAAACATCCTTCTAACCAACTTAATTCGTGGTTCCGTTTCATTTGATTATCGCTGAATCACGTAAAATATTCTTGTGCATCTTTTGTGCCTTTCATTCATATTTTATATGCTGAGTATTCCATAACCTCAACTCACCGACATTTATCTTCTGTTCTATCCTGAAAATACCTGGATTCCTTTATAGGTAAAATTATAATATCCGACAAGAAGGTATTTTCATCCTTCCGACGGTGATGAAATTTTTTCGTCATGGAGGTCTATCCTTTTCAACAATAACATGGCTGCTTAACTGATATCCTTCCTCCAATATTTTGATCATTTTCTCCACTGTCCTTTCGAAACATTTTCAACGTATATGGGTACAATTTTATCTCATTCAATGGATTCCATCCAAATTCCATCAAGCTTCTTTCGTACCTCGCCCCATCACGAGAAGGGAAAATTTGTCAAATAACAATAAACCAGCATTAGGAATTCAGTATCCTAATGCTGATTTGTAAAAAGAGATCGTGTCATATATGCTTGTTTCGGATGGTTTACTTGCTCTGGATACAGCAGTTCTAATTTTCCTTCCTTAAGCAATCGTGAAATGTACTTTTTGCGAAGTGGATCCATCTGCCTATTCAGTATTTCACTCAATTCTTTGAGCGTTAACGGCTTGATTGCACAAAGATTTAAAATGATCTCATCCATTTCGGAAGGTTGTAATCTCTTTTTCTTTCTTGCCAATTCAGAAATATCCAATAGCATTTTTTCATGATCTTTTGTTTGTTCGTTTTCGTTAGGTCCGGAGTTAGCAACGTTAGGTCCGGAGTTATTAGCATCAGGTCCGGAGCTTATCCGATTATATCTGGAGTCTCCTATAGACTTTTGATGAAACATTTCCGTTAGCGTATATTTGGTACCTCTCCCTTGTCCATTAGGTTCTAAATATCCTTTTTCCACAAGTCCGGATAATAATTTGCTTATTTCATCACTCTTTTTATCTGTCAGGCTTTGCAATCTCGTGTTGGTCACATAATTTTCTTGATGTGCTGTTACTAAAATTAGTACTTCATCATTGGTTAACCATTTATATTGTTTCCCAAGAACTGCTTTAAGAAAATCGACACTTTCCTGCGGTAATAAAGAAGTTGTTCGCAATGTAAGAATCGTGCGATCCGGCTGGAATTCTTCAATTAGTTCCGGGGCAGTCCAATGTTGTTCTTTCCACGCCAAATGAATATTCTCAATCCCCGACCCTGCCCGTTCACCAAGTCCGATTAACATAAACATTTTAAAAATCGTTGGATTTCTCGGATCGCTTATTCCACCTTTCAGCGCTTGTTGAAAAGGAATCCGAAGAACACCCGGGTTAGAAAATCGAAATAACATTTTTTCCTTTTCGATAACAATTCCGCGTTGTCCGTAGTAATCGGCATGCGCTAACGTATTGACTAAAGCCTCGCGAAGAGCAGCGTGCACCCTTGTATCGTCTTTACGAAAAAGCCCCTCCATTTGAAAAGGGATGTTTAAATCATCCGTTAGTCTGCGGATCACTTTAAAATAAAAATCATACAAATTCCCCGACCAAGTTCCGTCGGAAGAAATAATCCGATCTGTCCACCTCTCCCCGGGCACATCCGCCCTCTTTTCCCGATACTCTAAGAAATACTGCGGTAAATGCTCTGTAATACTGCGCTCTTCCCCAAACATGAGCAACCCGGCTAACGTTAACCCTTCCTCGTTGGTTTCGCGCAGCCTTCCCAAAGCTCCAATTTTATATAAAAATCCCTTCAGTTCTAAACCGTTCCAAGGATGATCCGGTTTCAAAGAAGAAAAGCGATTTCGATAACTTCTCACCGTTTCCATATTCAAATCATTTAAACCGTAATTGGGAAGAACTTTGCTGTCCTGAGGAATTGGGGATTGGTCCGCTATCATTCGTTGTACTTCTTCTTTAGTACATTTATAATCCCCTTCATAATTGCGGCGATATGTACCTGTAAAAGGATTTTGGCCAATATAAATCGGCTCGTCCTCACGTGAAGCCCTTGGAACATAAATTTTCACGATTTCTTTTCCGTCAACTTCGATAATTTCTACATTTCGTTACACTAAGATATTTTTACTAATCCTTTGAGGATTATTAATCCCGTCCCAAAAATTCTTGACTAACTTTTTTGCGTCAACATCGACTGGGAAAAACTCTTGTCCTTTTTGCTCGACACCAAGCAAAATAATACCGCCATTTGTATTCGCAAAAGCAGAATACGTTTCCCAAATATCTTTCGGCAGACCACCTTTGGCTGCTTTACATTCCAATTCGGCATTTTCTCCATTGTCTATAATATGCAACAAATCCTTCGCGTCCATTCCGCCATATATCCCCTTTAAATTTTTAATATTTACTATAACTTATTTTACAAGGAAAAGAAACAATCCTTGTAACATTCAACAAATTATACAATTTTCCATTTGTCAAAGAAATTTATGATTCACTAGGACAAAAATGTATTACAAACGTAATTTTAGCATGATCATTAGACATTATCGAATTTACTTAAGATAAAGTATAGTCAAGATTTTCTCGGGATGGTTGTCGGATCCGTATTTCAGGCGTCCTCATTTTGCACACCACAACGAATGACGATCTTTTACACCAATTCTCGGACTTCATCGATTGGAGTTCCGTCGATCCTTGCCTTACGTTGACTCGGCACAATCACACGGCAGTAACCTCCTTCAGGCAAAGATTTATACCCATATCGTTTGTTGGAAGCTGTGAAAAGATCCATTCGTGAGGCAACGCCGGGAAGAACCGAGTCATTTAACAACTGGCGTAGCTTTTGCGGTATGCAAAAATTCAAAATGTACCCATGATCAGCGTATAAAAAAACCGGAACCCCCTTCGAGGTTCCAGTTTTTCGTCTTTATCGGAGAGGCGGGCAACAGGAATGGCAGTTCGTGCCCATTGGACGATGGCTTCCCTTGAGGCGGCCAGATCCCGCCGTCCATTTGATCCGCTCATCCCGGACCTGATCGTTATGAATCTGCAGCCCATAATCGTTCACGGGTCGGAGGCTTGCGGAAACCGCATCACCACCGCCTAATACACTTTTACCGTCCGGGCGGCGCTGCGGTTTCCGGCTTTATCGATGGCGTACACTTTCAGCACCGTGCCTTTTTTCTGGGCGGAAATGGCGACGCTGAAGGTGCCTTTCGCAGATACGGCGCCTTTGCCGATGAGCTTCGAACCCCGATAGATGCGAATGGTCGCGCCTTTTTCCGCTTTCCCGGTCACTTTTTTCGATTTGGATGTCACTTTGTTCACGGACGGGGCGGGCGGCGGCGTTTTGTCGACGACCTTCACTTTCGTCTCTTTGCTCTTGTTTCCCGCTTTGTCCACCGCGTAAACCGTTAACGTCGTACCAGCCTTCTGTTTGGAAATTTTGATCGAGAAGTCGCCTTTGCTGTTCGCCGTCCCCTTTCCGATTTGTTTCGAACCGACTTTCACATAAACGGTCGCGCCCGCTTCGGTTTTTCCCGTCACTTTCGTGGCGTTGTCCCCCACCGTGTTCACTTTCGGCTGCGCCGGGGGCGTTTTGTCAGCGACGGTAACCTTTGCCTCAACGCCTTTGTTTCCCGCCTTGTCCACCGCATACACGGTTAAAACGGTACCCGCCTTTTGCTTTGCGATCAAAACCGAGAATTCGCCTTTGCTGTTCGCCGTCCCCTTTCCGATTTGTTTCGAGCCCGCCTTCACATACACGATCGAACCCGCTTCCGCTTTCCCGGTCACTTTTGTGGCGTTATCCGCCACGGGATTTACCGTCGGCTTTGCCGGCGGCGTCTTGTCGGCGACCGTGACTTTCACTTCTTTGCTCTTGTTCTTGAACATATCTTCCGCATAGACCGTTAATACGGTGCCTGCTTTCTGTACCGGGATCGAAACCGAGAAATTTCCGCTGCCGTCAGCGGTCCCTTTGCTGATTAAATCGGAGGATCTTTTCACATAAACGGTGGCCCCTGGCTTTGTTTCCCCTTTGACAGCCTTATCTTTGTCCGACACATCTTTGACGCTCAGTCCGACCTTCGGGTTGTTGATTTCACTGCCTCGGACATACGTATATGTGATCCGTTCTGCTTTGTCGGCGGGCGTTTTAAATTGATTCAAATTAATTTTTTTGACGATTGCGCCGCCGCCGAATAAGAAAGTCGGATAATCCCTATAAATTCTCGGGTGAATGTTTTTAAATCCCGGATCCCCCTTAAAACCGTACAAACCCGTCGGTTCTTTTTTCAACAGGGCGACGCGGAAATTGGTCATCATTTTCCCGAAGGTTAACGACGGATCAATATATTTCTTGATGACGTTTTCGACTGCCCGATAGTCTTCATTCGGATCCTGAATGATTTCTTTAAAAATGGCATTGCCTTTTCCCGCCTGCAGTTTAAGATATTGACCGAATAAGTAGGACAAGGAATAATTGGCCAAGACATCGCCGTCTTCATCCCAATAAAGCAGGGAATGCCCGTCCCGGATGGATTCGGAGACATTGTAATAGTCGATCCGGTCGCTTAAAACCCTTCCTAAATAAATCTGTTCGGCAGCCATGGACAAGGCTTCGTCCAGCCATGTATCCATAACTTCCTCACTGCGCTCAATCAACATATTTTGATTAAAATTAACCATATGTTGAAATTCATGGGCGAGGGTGGTGTAGGCTTTTGTTACATCTTTTGTACTGCCCGTTCCCATCGTGGGATAGGTATCTATATAAAAGATTTCCGAGCGATTGGAATGGATGTCGTCATATAAATCCCTGCCGTAGAAGTACCCGGCCACATAGCCCCCGTCCCCCGCAAATCCATCTTGAATATCGAAGCATAAAATGTTAATTTTCCCGTCCCCGTCGACATCGGATTCCTTTCCGAAATGATTGACGACCGCCGGATAAATTTTTTGCTCAAATTCCTTTCCCAATTGTGCCGCCTGGCTTTTCGTAATTTGATTATTATGTACCCAAACATTCGCCTTCGTGCCGCTGTAAAACAATTCCGCACTGATGCGGTAATCTGACTCAGTCGTCAAATGGGTTACCCAAAAATCTTTTTTGTCGCCGACTTGATAGCTTCGGGCAACCCGGTTCGTGTTCTTATTCAGCGGTCTGCTGTTATTTTTTTTCGGATTGTACGGAAGAACGGCATCCATCCGATAGGCGCCGGGGTTTAAGTTTTTGTCGATGGTGATCTTCGAGTTGTCCATATGATAGTCAAAAGATCCCGTATATTCCAGATCCCAAACGTCCAGCGATTCATTGCTGATGATCACATAGTCGTTTGCAGGCGTGTAAAAAGGATTCTCCACTTTGAATGTGGCAACGTCCGAATAATATTCCGGATCAAATTCGTTTTCAATGCCCACACGAATGTATATATATCTTTGGTCGGCAAAATCATTTTTATCGATCATGGGAATCAATACATATTCGTCCAATCCAAAAGTGTCAAAATCCATATATCCATAATATTCCAAATACCCTGCATTATCATAAAAAAACTCAAAATAGATGTAACTTTCTTTGTCATAGGCATCGTCTGACGTGTATCCGAAAATGAGATCGAGGTAACCGAAGAAATAGTCATCTTCGAACAGATCTTCGTATGTGAATGTATGTTTCGTGCCATAGCTGTCGGTTAACGTGGTTATTTTTTTCCCTTTCGAAACAAGCGGGTATGCATCGGGATCGTGATAATCGATGTCCGATTGCCAATTTAACGGATTTTTTAACGGGCGGGAATCCATCGTGACATTCTTTTTTAATGCTTTAATATCCGTTTCATGGGAATACGGAGATTCCCCCTTTGCCGGCAACGGGGAAAAGACGAGAAGACTTACCAACATCAAAGACAATATTTTTCGTAATTTCTCCATTCAAATCCTCCTGACAAAAAATAAATTTCGAGATATGAATAAAAAAACGCTTCCCCCGCCCGGAAAAATCGCCAACCTATTCCTTTTAATTAAAACTATTATACTAAAATAGATAATTAAAAGAAAAACATTTTTCATTTTTTGGAAAAAATGACGCGCCCGACCAGTTAAAAAAGATAGGTATGATTCCGAAATGCTTTAAGGATCTATCTCCAGGAGACAACAACTTAAAGCGGAAGGTCTCCCTGTTCACCATTTGAAGACAGCATAAGACGTAGACAACGCAGCAAATCTCCCAATCATTGATGGCTATAGCATATGCGAATAACAAATTTGTCCAAACCATATGGATAATCTTTTATTGGAGTTTCTTTCCAGAACTATTCCCTTTCCGGCCAGACCGGCACAACGTTTATCTTTTCCGTTCGATAGGCTTCCGCTAATATTAGATTATAACTATTGTCCATCGAGAAATAGATATGCTTTAGAAAACATAGCAGATTGTTGGCTTACGGTTATTCCAACATAACGGGAGGTTCTTTCTTTGAAACCGAATGAGGAAAATTGGAAAATAATCAACAGAAAACAATCGGTTGTCAACCGTTTCACAATTATTACGGATGAGATTCAACTTCCAAATCTGGAAAAAATCAATTTTTCATATATAAATTTCCATCCAGGGGTTTGTATCCTCCCGATAACAAACGATGGAAAGGTCATTGTTATAAAGCAATATCGACATGCCTTTAACCGTTGGGAATTCGAACTTCCGGCGGGTTCGATCGAAGATGGGGAAGAACCGATAGAGGCCGCCAAGAGGGAATTGCTTGAGGAAACCGGTTTCGCGGCAAAAACTTGGAAGTCTTTAGGTTATTTTTATCCCTCTCCCGGTTCGACATCAGAGGTCATTCACTTATTCGCCGCAACGGATCTCATCAATACGTATCATCAAAATTTAGACAGCAGCGAAGATATAATGATTCAATATATGGACTTTCATCAACTTCTGCAGCTCATAGCGGAGAACAAGTTTCTTCACGGCGCAGGACTGGCAGCCATTTTGAAATGGCAGCTTTTGTCAGGGAATTAAAGGAGAAGGGTTATTCCTTACAGCAGCAGAAGAAAGAACCTGCAAATTATGGATTCATAAGAAACAGCAGGCTGAACGAGCAATCCTACAGAAAACCAAAAAAATTTTGGGGCATACCCTGTTCTTGTCCGGTCAATCCCGGTGGCCCCCTATCAAAAAAGAGTTGTGATTTACCTTTACACACAGGTTCCAACATCCGCCTTTAACCATCAACTTTTCGCTTTTTGGCCAAATTAATGGACAAAATACGCCTCCACAATTTTCTTTTTCTTCTTGGTCAATAACAATTTGCGAGTTCAACTTCCGCGGAAAATTTTGGATTACAGAAGCCCGGAAGAATTTTTTCAGAAGGGGCTATCCCGATTGTCAGCCTGAGACTCCTGCTCAAGCAGTAAGTAACTTGACATGGAGCCTCCAGCAGGAGATTTACCGCCATGAAGGCCAGCTGAAAACATACGTTGGCTCCGCCAAACTATGCCTGCCTTCGCCATATCAAGTTGCGCAGGAATCGTCTTATCAAATTGCGTTCAAACGGCCAATATACACGGTTTATCCATGCCCCAAAATAATGTTGCATTTAATATTACAATTTAGGATCAAAAATTTCCCCTCTTGTAATCACGAACCATAGCTCCTCTCATTGTATTGTAAGTGGGGAATTTTATTCCGGCTATATTGGGGATTTTATCATCGGCTTTAACAGTATATTCACCCATAAGGCGCGTGTGAAAAAGGGAGAACACGGAAAGCAAAATCAACGGGAAGAAAAGAAGGGGAATCACGGAGAAGTATCCATGACAAGGGTGAAGAGGAGGGAAGGGAAGGCCTCCGATTGCCTGTGGATTAATGGACAGAAACGATAGTTTCGCTAATTGCCGTTGGGGCATGACCTGTGGCAAATCCTTTAGGCAATAGTTGAAGAACTGCCGGGGGATCGCCGTTAAAGAAAGGGGATCAGTCAGTAATCAGTACGGGCTTATGACAGCCACCAATCAGGGGGGGCTGTAACCTTACGCAGTCCGGAGTTGGATTCGGAGAGCTCCATTTATATGCCATAATTGTCCGCCTGTCATTGCGTCCAGCGGTGAATATTTTCATCATTTCCGTTCTTCACGGACGTAAGAATGCCGGAAAATCAAAAGCGGGAGGGGCAACCTCCCGCCGGCGTTTTCCTTTTTGGATGTGGTTCATCCTTTATGTCCAATTATGGAATGAAGTATTTCTCCACAATCTCTTTCATTTCCTTTTCATCAATGACGATCTGCGAATTGTTGGCCTGGAGGATATCATCGTAAAGGGTTTGGCCCTTCCCTTTCAGTTGATGGTAATGGACTTGGGTGTCCGGGTCAAAATCCTTGACGGCATAGGCCATGCTGATGATGTCCGATTTGGTCATATTCGTTTCAACGATAAAATCGGAAATGGAATCGAACAGCTTGGGCAATTTGGGAATATTGCCGACACTCAGCGCCTTTTTGGCGATGGCCTTGAGCACTTCTCCTTGGAGCTGCTGGCGGCCATAATCGCCATTTGCCAGGGAATACCGCTCATGAACAAGTTCGGTGACCATTTTCCCGTCAAAGGTATGCGTACCGGCTGTAATCACCTTATTTTGATTTTCTTTATACCAGGGGTGGGTAAGCCTGACATCAAAGGGGACATTCATTTCAATGCCGCCGAGCACATCGACCATCCCTTCGAGCCCCCAATAGTTCGTTTCCACATAGTAATTGATCGGAATGCCGGTAAATTCGCTGATGGCCTTGACCGCTTCTTCGATCCCCTTTTTCGATCCGTGCTTGGCCTGCATCACATATTGAACGCTCGTCAGCTTCGTGTATCCGTACCCGTCCAAATGGACCCTTGAATCCCTGGGAATGCTCAGAATATGATATTGATGGTTTTTCAAATCCACATGGACGACCATCATCGAATCGGAATGCCCGATCTTCTGGCCTTTCCGCTGATCCGATCCGATAAGCAAGACGTTAAAGACGGGATCGTCAACTTTAACGGTACCGTCCGGGTTGTTGTTATTGTCCGAAATCAGCGGCACTTTCTTGAAATGGTTCTCCGGCTTGTAATGCTGGTATGCGTAGATCCCAATCCCAATCGTAAGCAAAAACATCGCGAGAAGCGTGTATCCAATGATTCTTATCCGCTTTTTCTTAGTTTTTTTCTCCGCCCTCGTCTCCATGGCTCATTCCTTTTTCTTTTCCGTTATGTCCCAATTAAAAAAATGTTTTTATAGTAGAGATCCCATGCCACTTTATGCTGTTCCCATTTTAAATGACATGGATTCATAATTTTCGGCACTCATGCATTATATTGAGCCTGTATTTCGTTGGCTTTTTCAGTCCCTGCCGAAAATATCCCTGGTGTACACTTTGTCAATTACCGGTTTCAGTTCCTCGGACATGCGGTTGGCGACGATGATATCCGACCGTTCGGCAAATTTGTCAAAATCATTGATAACCTTGGAATTAAAGAAGGTATCCGCATCCAACGTCGGTTCGTAAACGATGACTTCGATGCCTTTTCCTTTGATCCGTTTCATAACCCCTTGAACGGAAGATTCCCGGAAATTATCCGAATTGGTTTTCATGGTAAGCCTATAGATTCCGACTACCTTCGGATTCCGTTTAATGATCATTTCGGCGATGTGATCTTTTCTCGTCCGGTTCGCATCCACGACCGCCTTCATAATATTATTCGGCACGTCTTGATAATTGGCCAGCAATTGCTTTGTGTCTTTCGGCAGGCAGTAACCGCCATAACCAAAAGACGGATTATTATAGAAATTGCCGATTCTCGGATCCAGGCATACCCCTTCAATGATCTGTCTCGTGTCCAGACCCCTGATTTCGGCATATGTATCCAATTCATTAAAAAACGCCACCCGCATGGCGAGATACGTATTGGCAAACAGT
>Ga0310837_100769_pt1 | contig 18738 bp, 24 predicted proteins | sample SM_ome_5_FD_201315 | JGI IMG/M metagenome (GOLD analysis project Ga0310837, IMG submission 201315) | Sorghum-adapted microbial communities enriched on stacked mutant (SM) sorghum from Joint BioEnergy Institute, Emeryville, California... ...
CGAATTGACGCGACTGTAAATGATGGACTATCTTTCCTCGATTTGAAAAAGCAAAAACCGAAAGTGCCGGTTAAGAAAGTCGCTGAGCAGCCGAAAGGTTCACAGAGCGGTGTGCTGTTCCGCAAAAACAATCCAGAGCTGGTAGAAGCGGTAAATAAAGCGCTGGCCGATATGAAGAAAGATGGCACATACCTGAAGATTTCGAAAAAATGGTTTGGCGCCGACGTCTCAAAATAACAGGTGAAAGAGAATGGATGAACGAACCCAACAAATTATTACGATTCTCTTAGATTCTTTCTGGCCTATGCTGGTGGCGGGAATTAAAGTTACCATACCGCTTACTTTAATTTCTTTTACGCTTGGTTTAATTCTCGCTTTGCTTACGGCGCTTGCACGTATTTCGGGCATCAAACCGCTTGCGGCCATCGCACGCTTTTACGTATGGGTGATTCGTGGAACGCCGCTGCTTGTTCAACTGTTCATTATCTTTTATGGTCTGCCGAATCTCGGTATCACGCTTGATAGGTTTGTAGCGGCGGTTATCGGTTTCACGTTGAGCGTGGGCGCTTATAATTCGGAAATTATGCGGGCGGCAATCCTTTCGATTTCAAAAGGACAGTGGGAAGCAGCTTATTCTATCGGTATGACACGACGCCAGGCCCTAAAGAGAATTATTTTGCCGCAGGCGGCCCGTGTTACCGTGCCGCCGCTTGGCAATTCGTTTATCAGTCTGGTTAAGGATACATCGCTTGCCGCAACTATTACGGTAACGGAGATGTTTCAGACCTCCCAACAAGTGGTAGCAGCGACGTATGAGCCGCTCTGGATCTACATTGAGGTGGCCGTTATTTATCTACTGTTCAGCACCGTGCTTTCTGCCCTGCAGAACTCGCTTGAACATCGATTTGAACGGTATGTTCAGAAGTAAGATGGAGGCTGTGCGATGATTGAAGTTAAGAATCTGCATAAACGATTTGGAAACCTGGAGGTATTGCAGGGAATCGATATGAAGGTGAAGAAGGGGGAAACCGTGGTAATTATCGGTCCCTCCGGCTCAGGCAAGACAACGCTGCTGCGCTGTTTGAACCTGCTTGAGATTCCTACTGCAGGCGAGATTACATTGGGCAATCGTCATCTCGTTTTTACAGAGAGCGTGAAGATTAAAGAACAGGACATAATTGCTTTACGGAAACAGACAGGCATGGTATTTCAAAACTATAATTTGTTTCCACATATGACGGCGGCAGAGAATATTATGGAGGGGCAGGTAACGGTGCTTGGCCGTTCCAGGGATGCCGCGCGTAAGAGGGCGCTGGAATTGTTGAGAAAGGTAGGGTTGGAGAACCGGGCGGAGATGTATCCGCATCAGCTCTCAGGCGGACAACAGCAGCGGGTAGGAATCGCACGTGCAATGGCGATGGATCCGGACGTCATTTTGTTTGATGAACCTACCTCGGCATTGGACCCTGAGCTTGTAGGGGAAGTGCTGAAGGTAATGAAAGAGCTGGCCGCTGAAGGAATGACGATGGTGGTTGTTACCCATGAGATGAACTTCGCCCGCGAAGCGGCGGACAAGGTGATTTTCATTGATGGGGGGCGCATTGTTGAAGAAGGGCCGCCTGAACAGATTTTCGAAAACACGCAGCATGAACGGACGATTCAGTTCTTAAGTAAGATAACGAATATATAAAAAACTGCTATGGTTTTGCAGCCGCAACCCCGGCGTGAAAATCATGGGAAGGGCGGCTGACTTTAGTGGTACGAAGGAAAAGAGAGGAGAGAACGAGACAATGATTTCAATGTGGAAAAAGGCGAATGCCTTTTTCTTCTCCGGCTCTTTTTTCTCTTCTTTCTTTTCTCATGATTTTCACAGAAAAAGAAGTCTCCTTTTTGTATCATTATGAAGATTTGCTGTTTGGGTTGAATTTTTCAAGCTCTTCATTTGTCGCAAACCGGCAGCCGCCGACGATAGGGGTACGGCGCAGGCGAATGGCTAGTAATTGCAGAAGCGGAATCAGTTCCGTGTATGTGCCCTCATCGAGTGTGAATTTGACACCGTATTCATAAATGCCCTGCTGATCACGCAGAATTTTACGTACAATATAGCCGGGAAGCTGTAAGGTCTTATTCATGATTTCTGTTTCGAATTCGAGAATAACCTGAGGGGTAGCAGGCAATCTCACATCAGAGACGAAGCGAAGCCCTCCCGGACTGATGTCCTCGATTAGTACCTGTGCCTTTCCGGTTTCAATGGCGTTTTCTTTAATGCGGATAATGGTGACATCGGAGCTAAGCGGATGGGGGAGCGGCAGACGAAAAAATTGGCGTCGATTCTGTTCTTCCAAAGCTGTTCACAGCCTCCTCAACTTTTTCTTGACTAGCAACGCTGTACCGTGATATATTCTTTTTGCATCGATTTTATATATTTTATGTAATAACTACTTTTATTTTACCATCAAAATAGGTAAAATGTTGAATTTTTTAGCGAATGTGGCAGAATCGGCAGACACGTTAGATCAGGATGTAGTGGTAGCAATACCATGAAGTCGGATTCTCTACCCGCACCAGTATATTTCCATATATAGGGTACTTAAGTCGCTGTATAAGCGGCTTTTTTTCGTACGTATATAATTAAAAATGGACGAAGCGAGAGGTGAGAACGAGCGTGGAGGCGTTTGAAGAGTTTTCCGATTTGATGGAGCTGGCGGACATGATTACGGAGCGAGTGGGAAATCCGATTACCATTGAAGATATGAATCACCATGTGATCGCTTATAGTACGCATGGCGATGCAACAGATCCGGTGCGCGTTCAAACGATTATGAAACGTAAAGTTCCCGAAGAAGTGCTGATTCGCTTCTGGAAAGACGGGGTTATCCAGGCGCTCATGTACAGCGATGAGCCGGTGCGTGTACCCGCCGTCAAAGAAGTAGGACTCAACAATCGGGTAGCCGTGTCCATTCGCCGCGGTCAGGAAGTATTCGGTTACATCTGGGTACAGGAGGCGGTTCGACCTCTGGACGATAAAGATCTGGAAGTGTTGAAACGTGCGGCCCGCCTTGCATTGCCGCGCCTGTTGCACCGCAGGGATCGGCACGCCAAGCAGGAGGAGAAACGGAACCAGTTCTTCTGGCAGTTGCTCTCACGCAGTGCAGGAGAGTCCCTTGATATCGAGAAAACGGCAGCTCAGCTTCGTCTTCATCTGCCGCCTGTCATGGTGGTACTTATTCTGGAAACACGCTGCTCGGATGAACTGTGGAACAATATGCAAAAAGAACTCAGTTATCTGTTTAGCAATCTGGGTGAGTTTTTTCCATTCCGTTATCGTCCCTTGTGGACGTTTGACGACAGGCAAGTGATTGTTTTGGCTGGTTTGGAAGAAGGGGAGCGGGAGAGAGCGGAAGAGGCCAGTAAGACGTTTATTCACCAATTACGCAAGCGGCTTACGCGCCGGTTCGGCAGCGAGACAATGGCAGCTGCATATGGCGAGCCCGTCACCGATCCTTCAGAGGTGTGGCTCAGTTACCAGCAGGCTCTGGAAGTGATGCAGATTAAAAAAGCGCTGCCGGATGAACTGCAGACGGTGGAAGGGTATCAGGAACTGGGTATATACCGCCTGTTTCCAAGGCTTAAGCAGTGGAACCGACAGATGAAGTATCATAATCCCAAGCTTGAACGCATTCTGGCTTATGATACAGAAAATCAGGGGAATCTTCTTGAGACGCTGGAAATTTTTCTTGATAATACAGGAAAAATCAATCAAACGGCAAAGCAACTGCACATTCATCCCAACACGCTCGGCTATCGCCTGAAACGCATTTGTGAAGTGGGCGATATCGATTTGAACAATCCGAATGACCGTGTTATGCTGTTTTTGGATATTAAGCTGCGAAAATATAACAATTAAAGGAATCTCTTCAATCGAGGGATTCTTTTTTATTTCTGGGAAAACCTATAGATAAAGAATGAAGACGGTTTATGAAATACCCTGTTGTGGAAATCCACAAACAAGTAAAGGGAATTTTTAAGCTTTCATACAAAGAAAAATTCATTAAAAAGCCATAAAATATAAAATAAGTAGACATGCATGCAAACTGTATGGATAGACAGTGGGTTCCTGATGAATACAAGGAGGTTATAACGATGATTATTGGTGTACCGAAGGAGATAAAAAATAACGAAAACCGCGTAGCCATTACACCGGCAGGCGTAGCGACGCTTGTACAGGCCGGACACCAGGTGCTCGTGGAGACAGAAGCCGGACTTGGCAGCGGATTTACCAACGAAGAGTATATAAGCGAAGGCGCAAAAATTGTGGAAACAGCCGGGGAAGCATGGGCAGCCGATATGGTGATGAAAGTAAAAGAGCCGCTGGCAGAGGAGTTCCAGTATTTCCGCGAAGGATTGGTTCTGTTCACGTATCTTCACCTTGCTCCAGAAGCGGCACTTACCAAAGCGCTTGTAGAGAAGAAAGTAACGGCAATTGCATATGAAACCATTCAGCTTGACAACGGTGCACTGCCGTTGCTTATGCCGATGAGCGAAGTAGCTGGACGTATGTCCGTTCAGATTGGCGCGCAATTCCTTGAGAAATCTAAAGGGGGTAAAGGTGTACTGCTCGCCGGCGTACCTGGTGTAGATGCCGGTCGCGTAACGATCATCGGCGGCGGTATCGTGGGTACGAACGCGGCAAAAATCGCGCTGGGCATGGGCGCAAAAGTGACTCTGCTTGATATTAACCCGGATCGCCTGCGCCAACTGGATGACCAGTTCCAGGGCCGCATCCAAACATTAATGTCCAATCCGTACAACATCGCAAAAGCTGTAAAAGAAGCGGACCTGCTTATAGGTGCGGTTCTTATTCCGGGTGCGCGCGCACCTCGCCTTGTTACGGAAGAGATGGTAAAAGCGATGGAGGCGGGTTCTGTTATCGTGGACGTAGCTATTGACCAGGGCGGATCCATTGAGACGATTGACCGCGTAACGACACACAGTGAACCGACTTATGTGAAGCACGGTGTGGTTCACTATGCGGTAGCCAATATGCCGGGCGCCGTAGCCCGCACATCTACAATGGCGCTAACTAATGTAACGGTTCCGTATGCGCTGCAAATCGCAAACAAAGGCTATGCAAAAGCATCGCTTGAAAACCGTGCACTGGCTCGCGGTATCAACGTAGTGGACGGCAAAGTAACGTACAAAGCGGTAGCTGATGCATTGGGCTATACGTATGTAGACGTAAACGATATTTTAAATAACGGAACGGTAACTGTATAGTAACGGCCTTAAAAAACGATAGCACCGCACCTATGCGCCGGTGCTATCGTTTTTTAGCAAACCACCATGGCTTTTCAGCCGCAACCCCGATATGAAAGTGATGGGAAGAGCGGTTGATTTTTTGGATATGAAGGAAAAAGATTTAATGGAGAAAATGCTTGATTTTCAATTGGTTTTTTTATAAAATAGAACTTGTCGGTGATGAGCTCCCATAGTTAAACGGTATAACAGGCCACTCGTAATGGTCAATTCGTGGTTCGATTCCGCGTGGGAGCATTCGTTATATACGAAACCGCGTCATTACTGCGTTTTTACTCGTCTGTTTATCGGAGAATGTGCGGTACACTTAGGCGAAAAATGTACGAGTGTACTAAAATCTAGCGCAGGAATGTACCGTTATGAAGTGCCTCTTTTACGTTGGTATACGCCAATGTAAAGGGGGCATTTTTGTTGTCTTTAAAAGGTAAACGAAAACCGAAATTAAATCGCTCACACTCGTCGTCATCGCAAGAATTCAACGCGGCATCGTGGGAAGAACTGTACGAAATTTACCGCACAGCAAAAGAGACGGAAGGTCTTGCGCCGTCTACGCTAAGATCGCGAGACAAGTATCATCGTTATTTCATGGAGTACTTAAACGCTTTTCATGAAGGAATTAAACCGTATGAAGTTACTGCGTCGGTTATACGTAACTGGATCGTATTTATGCAAAAGGAGCATGTATGTTACGAAGCTAACGGGAAGATTCCGGATTATATGAAAAAGACGGGATTATCACCAGCAACGGTAAATACGTTTTTACGGCATGAGAAAGTTTTCTTTTCGTTTTTAGAGTCGGAAGGGTACATACCGGAGAATCCGTTTAAGCGCGTCAAAATGGTCAAAGAGGAGAAAGACGTAATTCAAGCGTTTACAGAGGACCAAATTAAAAAATTATTATCCGCTCCGGATCGCATGTCTTATCGTGGATTCCGTGATTATGTAATGATGTTACTTCTACTCGATACAGGAATACGTATCATCGAACTTACTAACTTGCGGATACAAGACGTAAATCTACCGGAATGCACGCTTTATGTTCGTGCGAGTGTTTCGAAGAATAACGCAGGGCGCATCGTTCCTTTTTCAAAAACAACTAGGAAGGAGTTGCAGGGTTTAATTGCGGAGGTAAGCGACTTCGATTCGGATTATTTATTCACTACCGTATACGGACATCGTTTAAATGACGGTCGAGCACGTTTAGCGATAAAAGAATACGGAAGGATAGCGGGCATAGAAAACATACGTGTCAGCCCGCATACTTTCCGTCATACGTTCGCTAAGATATACATCCTTAACGGGGGAGACCCGTTTACGTTGCAAAAATTGCTCGGACATAGCGATTTAACGATGGTACGGCGTTATATACAAATGAATGATATGGACTTAAAGCGCCAACATGACCGATTTAGTCCGCTTAACGCTGTCTTGAAAAAATAATCCGCACATAAAAGAAAAAGCCCGGTGCGCTACCACCGGACCATCCGATAGCCGGACACGCCAATGTCCGAACTACATTCACGAAATGTTTAGTTACCTTTATTATATGCGAAAAAATCGCTATATGCAAGGTTTCTTTAGTAATGCTTTTTTTCGGGATGGTATCGCTTTTTCTTCCGTTGTGCAAATACGGAGGGGAACGGAATGCAAACGATATTCCGCGTTAAGAAAACGGAAGGATACTCGAAAGTTTCAAACGATTTATGGACGTTAGAAGGTTTGTCGGTAGGCGCTAGGCTTACGTTAGGTTACATGTTATCGAAACCGGACGTATGGCGTTTCTTTATCGAGGTAATCGCCAGGGAATTACATATTAACAAAGATACCGCCGCAAAGTACGTTAATGAGCTTATTGCAGCCGGTTATGTGAAACGGGAACGCCGTCGTGAGAACGGACGTTTCGCTGGCTGGACATATTTCGTATATGAAGCCGGACAAGCCGTATATAACGAAGAGGAATCGGGCAACATCGCTATTTCTACCGTATCCGATAACACCATTTCCGGTGAAATAGCGACAAGTATTACGGATTTTAGTATTACGGACGTTAATAAAAAACAAGACGATGATGACGATGTATACAACGCACACACGCGCGAAGAATCACCGATAGACAACGAAAATACTATGCAGTTTAACGTATGCCAAGCGGAGATATACGAAACAGCGCAGGAGTACGGTTTTAACGACGATACTGCCCGTTTGCTGGCGTTACGATGCGAAGGGATACGTACGACAGCTACCGCCATTAGCAACGCTCTAGTGGCCGTTATCAAGCGCATAAGCGACGCTAGTTTACCGCGTGTCATGTCGGTTCCGGCGTACTTTTACGCTACGCTACGGGACGAAGCGAATCGAGAACGGGTGACGTATGTACATCGACAGAAAGAGCGCCAGGAACGCGAAAGAGTAGCGCAATTGCTTGCGGATTATAAGCCGTATAACTGGCTTGCTGACGTGATGTAGATTACGCTAGATAGGCGAGAGATAACGTAGTCACACCGGAACTATAGTGGACTAAACTACGCCTATTTCGTGTGAATTTGCGTCACCTGTCGCATTGAGCCATTAGATGCGCTATCCCGGCGCTGATAATGTCGCTGATAGAGTCGGATTATCTACCGGAACCAATCGGAAACAAATCGGACATTTGCGTACCATAGCGTGTAGCGTCCGGTATGAAATCGGTGTAAAGTAACGCTAAAATCGCTGGAAGCGTTGATACTACTAAGGGTATCTTTGTTTAGCGACTGCACAACGCTGCACATTTCGTTTCATATTTTGTCATATTCGGTGCAATGTTTTGCAACGTTTCATGTCCGGTTATTTCCGATTGGTTCCGATCATCAGCCCGGCACACTACCGCACATTTAGCGATTTCATCCGCAAGAGGCTCGGAATGGACGATGGGTCATAAATTTCAGGGGGTTAACGAATGTAACGGTTTTTAGCAATCTATACGGTTTAATACAGTTTAATATTTCGTTGTTTTACCAGCTACAAGGTTCAGATGGACGCCCTATCCAGAAATTTTTAGAAGCAGCTATTGCTTATTTGTTCCAATAGAGTGTACCCTATTGGGACGGTTTGAGAACAACGTAGTTATACGGTTTTGGAGTGTGCCATTTACATATCCCAAAATATACGATATAATCGTGGTAAGAAATGGGATACGGAGGGGATACGTTATGATATACGGGTACGCTAGGGTAAGTACGGCAGAGCAAAACGCCGCTCGTCAGATTAAGCAGTTGAAAGACGCTGGATGCGAGTACATATTCGAAGAGAAAGTAAGCGGAGCCACAACGGAACGTCCGCAGCTACAGGCGATGATAGATGCGCTACAACCTGGCGATGTGGTTATCGTTAGTGATCTGACACGCATCAGCCGTTCCAGCCGTGACCTATTCGAATTAGTGGACGTAATCAAGACGAAGGGTGCGAGTCTCAAATCGATTAAAGATACTTGGTTGGATACAACGAGCGATAATCCGTATTCAGCGTTTCTCCTTACGGTCATGGCGGGTGTAGCGCAGCTAGAGCGGGACTTGATTAAACAACGTCAAGCGGAGGGCGTAGCGCTAGCGAAAGAGTCCGGTAAGTATCGAGGACGTACCCGCAAGTATACCGATAAGCACGCAGGTATGGCGCACGCTATCGAGTTGTATCAAGCGGGAAAGCATACGGTTAAGCAGATATGCGAGATAACGAAAGTAAGCCGCAGCGCGTTCTATAGAGCGTTGCAGGAACGGGAGGTAAGCGTCGGCAAGTGAGCCGGCGTTTTTATTTTGCGGAAGGGGCACGGACCCCCCAAGCCCCCCCCTTTCGAAAACCCTCCGCCTGACCCCTGCAAAATCCGCGCAATTTTTAAAACTCGGTGTCTTTAGCATAGTAAAGCGAATTGTTAATCGCTCTTGAGCGTAGTTATAAATCGACACTACGCGCCATGTACCGTTTCATCTTCGGATTCACCGCAACAACGATATACTCACGGTCGACATACGTTGGTGCGTAGTAATACTCCGATTCCTCTTCGTCTAAGGCCGCTTCTTCCAGGTCATCCGTTTCGATTACGTTATTCGGATCGAGATGCGGATTATCTCCGGGATTTTCTCCGTCATTCTTCGGCGCTACCAATTCCTCGAAATTAGGCGCATCGTCTGCGAATGGACCGCGGCGCGAACCTAACGAAATCAAACGAAAGGATGATGATTATGCTAGTAGAAGTGGGGAATATCAAGGTGGTTGACCGCATACGTAAAGATTTCGGAAATATCGAAGAATTGGCGGATGATATCAAGGAAAACGGGCTAATTAATCCTCCGGTAGTTACGCCTGATTTGCAACTTATCGCGGGAGAACGTCGTTTGCGAGCGTGTAAGCACCTGGGATGGGAACAGATAGAAGTGCGGGTTATGACGGTGCGCGACTACGAGCATCAACTCAAGATGGAGATTAGCGAAAATGAAAACCGAAAAGAGTTCACGTTTAGCGAACGGGTTGATTGGGCGAGAAGGTTGGAGCGAGTGGAGAAAGAGAAGGCACGCGAACGTATGGAATCAGGCAAGGCTGTTAACCCAGTGGAAAATTTACCACAGGGTAAAACTCGCGATATCGTCGCAGAGCAATCCGGTTTCGGCTCCGGCAAGCAATACGAAAAAGCGAAATACATCTCCGAAAACGCCGACGCTGAAACAATCGCCAAACTCGACGCTGGTGAAATAACCGACGCATTATCCTCCGACATAAACGTTATAACAGCCGAAATTAACTCGTACAAGCAAATCGCAGGTAACGCTATATTTGAAATAGGGAGGCGGTTGAAGCACGTTAAGGAGAACGACCTGGCGCACGGCGAGTTTGGAAAGTGGTGCGAGGAGAATTTCGGATTCCATAAAACGACTGCGAGCAGGTTAATCGCATCTTATGAGCAGTTTGGAAAATTAGCGACGTCGCTAACAATAGAAACAGGGAAGATATTCGAAATGTTGACGTTACCTCAAACTGTTGATCGCCAGGAATTCATCTCCACACCACACGTAATCCCGTCAACCGGCGAATCTAAAACGGTAGATGAGATGACCGTCCGTGAGTTACGCGAAGTCAAGAAAGCGTTAAAGGAAGCGCAAGATACACTTTCAAAGAACGGGTACGGTTGTTTCGTTGAGTGGGTTGAATCCATTGGAATGAATAAGATGCAAGCCAACAGACTAATTCAAAGGTACTCGTTGGTAACAAATTGTGACGATCAAGTTCGATTGAACTACGGAAGGAGGGGCGCTCACAACGTCAGATTGCGGAATGGATAGGCGTAGGTAAATCTACCGTGGATCGATGGTTGAAAGGAGTTCCAACTGCCCCGAACGGGGCGATTGGACAGACCGAAGGAGACGACGGTAATCAGCGGACACCAACGTTTACGCATCGCAAAAGACATCGGATTAACCGAAGTACCCGTCGATATTATTGACGTAAACGAGTGGGACGCTGAATATCTACTTATCGCCGAGAACGTAGAGAGACGAGGGGAAGCGGAACCTGACCCGATTAAGAAGGGTAGGATTGCCCAATTCTTAAAAGAATACTGGGGCGTTCGTGACGGAAGGAAGAAACTGCGACAAAATGGCGTAGTTAAATCTATTGACGATATTGCGGAATCGATAGGTGCGGATAGACGCACAACACAGCGTCTTATGAAACTAAACGACCTCATTCCCGAAATCCAAGCGTTAGTATCTTCGGGTAAGCTCGGAACGACTGCGGCTGAACAACTGGCGAAGAGTACCGAAAATAAAAATACCGCAGGCATTATTCACCGGCGGTTTCTTTATTTTCGTTATGTATATCTACTAAATCGATAATCTCACGTATATCGTCGATATCTAACGCTTCTGCGATTTTAATTATGTGTACGAAATTTATGTTATCACGTTTTCCATTTGATAGCTCGCTTAAAGCTGCACGTCTTACACCCGTCAGATCGGAAAGTTGAGATATCGAAGAGATGTCATATTTTTTGAGTAATTCATTGATTTTAACGATTACTTTCTTTGCCACCATACACGCCTCCTTAATTACTTTCATTATAATTCATAAAAAGTTATTGACTGTACGCATAAACGTACGATATATTTAAACTGTACTCAAAAGCGTACAAATAAGAGCGCAAAGCCAACGCTTCGTCCTCGCTATACCATTCTCATCCCTGTCTTAAAATCCTCTACGTAATATGTCTTTCCACATAATACCTCCCCGCTTTTCTTCCCCGGTTTATTCGGACGTTGGCTGCGCAAAGGGAGGCATTTTTATGTCCATAATTTTCACGTGGTACTGGCAAGCAATAGGAACGATTCTATTCGCAGCAGCAATCACTGTAATCATTCGGAACATAGCCGAAGCATCAAACGAAATTGAATACGTAGAAATTGATGAAGATGAGACGGAGGAAATCGCGATATGATGACGGCCACTATTCAGCAAGCGCAAGCTGACGATATTCGCTCGGACATTTACGAAGCAATCGCAGAATATACGGCTTTATACCACAAGGTTGAAGCGATGCCAGACGTATTAAAGCCGGTGTGGAATCGCGTGTTACAGCAATATCGGATGAAGATTCTAGCGTCAATTACCGAAATGGAAAGGAGTATTTTAGCATGAAAATAACGACAAAGCGGTATTGTGCAGCTACACATCGGGATTTTGAACCGTTTGAACGTGTCGTCTACATTCCCGCAGATAACGATTGTGTTACCGTTGAAGCAGCGGAGAGTATCGACGCTACGAAAGAGGACCGGCTGTATATTCCGGCGAATCAACTTCAATCACACATTCGCGAGTGTGTACGGAAATACCGCGAAATGTACGGTGCAGTTGCGGAACATGAGCTGTTAAACGATTTACAGTACGGAGACTGAAAAGATGCGTAAGATAATCATACTCATAGAGTCTTTCGATTCGATAACGGACGAGCCGGTATTTGAAGTACGTCACGGCTTCCTGGTTACGGAAAATTTCGCTATCTATATCAATCGGGAAACCGAAGACATAACGGTACTAAGCGAAGTAACGCCGACAGACGGAGAGGACGTGTACGAAGCGTGGAGCATGATCTATATCGGTCATAGCCAAAGGGCGGATGAATCGGACGATAAGTATGTACGGAGAATCGTACGGAAAATGAAGCGAATGTCAACGTTCGAGTTTTTTACCACTCGTATGACACACGATATGGAGCAGTATTTTGGCGGCCAAAGGGTGTACGACATAGCGAGTGAGTAACCGGCGCGGCAACGCCAGCTACTCGAATAAATCGGATAAGCGCGGGATATATTTGGCGGTGTATCCCGGCTCGGATTTAGTTTACATTATTGCGGTAGTAGCGGCAACTGCTACCGTAAATATAATCGGCAAGCTGGCGGCGGCAACCGCACAGTGAGCCTCCGGATGTTCACGGGATAGGCTACCGCAGAACTTCGGGATTCAAGCGTCAGAAGGCGGCAACCTTCCGGCGTTTTTCTTTGTTTTCATATATGTATACGTAGATATATACGGACGGTTTCAAAAATTTTTTTCGAAAAATTCGGGGTTTTGGGGGAATTTCGCTTTCAAACGGTGTCTTATACGGTAGAGGCGAAAAATTTCCGCCAAGAAGAGGGAATTCCGATCCGTAATGTCGTCTTATACAGTGTAGGATGTTTTTTCTCCAAAAGGGACAATCAATCAAACGAATGGCGTCTTATACAGTGTAAGGAAAATTTCGCGATTTAGGGACAATCGCGTCACTAAAAAGCTAGTAAACAGTTAGGAGGCGATAATGTACCGGAATTTTTTCGAGAAGTTTCCTGGAAGTTTAGCGAGATGAACGCTGGCAATCGTATAACTATTTGAAGGCGAAAAACTTCCGTAATACTTGTTAAATTTCGGGGGTCGCCACGTTAATAACAGTGTAAGACAAAAAAATTCCGCCAGAAAGGGACAATCTCGCCTGCAAATGTCGTTTCTATATATGTAAACGAAAAAATTTCGCTGAAACCTGCGAAAGAATTCCAGACTTGGCGTTTATATGAGTAAGAGGCGAAAAATTCTCCGAAAAAAAATTTTCGCGATTTTGGGGAGATTGCGTTTTCGCTTCGGGAATATACGAGTAGGAGGAAAATTTCGCTCGAGCTTGCTAGTTTTGCGGATAAATCGCGTAACAAGAAGTAGGAGGGGTGCGCGAAATTTCGAAAACAGGCGTCTATATGAGTATAGGACGAAAAAATTTCCGCTGAGTTTTGCTAATTTTGGCGTTGGCAAACGAATGTATAAGTAGGAGGCGATGATGTACCGAAATTTTTTCGTCAACACTTGCTAGTTTTGCGGATAAATCCCGTAACAATAAGTGAGAGCGCTGAGAGGCGCTTTACTTTTCGCCTAACACGCTATTAATCAATAACAAACGGAGGGATGAACGATGGAACAAACGTTAACACGTAATCAGATTGCGCAGATTATCGAGCGCGAAGGGATGAAGCATCGGAAGGTAGCGCAGAGAGCCGGTGTCCATCCGGTAACACTCAGCCGCTATCTTAACGGTCATTCCGAATTGAAGCCGGAGAACTTACGGGCGTTGTCGGCGGTACTCGCGCGGTATATGGCCTGATGTGTCGCATGACACAAACAAATCGAAAAATGAGGAGGAACAAAAATGGTAACTGAACTAAGAATCGATGAAATTATTGCAAACCCTAATCAACCTCGTAAGCATTTTGACGAGGAAGCACTAAATGAATTGGCTGCTTCAATTATTGCTGATGGATTACAAGAACCGATCCTTGTACGTCCAAAAGAAGATAAGTACGAGATTGTACAAGGTGAGCGTCGCTATCGGGCGCATATTATCGCTGGACTAGAAACGATTCAAGCGAAAGTGAAAGAGTTATCGGACGACGATGCGTTCCATCTAGCAGTAATTGAAAACATCCAACGTGAGCAGTTAACCCCGATTGAAGAGGCGCAGGCTTTTTTGCGGTATTCAGAGATGGGATACACTCATGAGGAAATAGCAAAAAAGGTCAATAAGAGTCGCACATTCGTAACTACCCGCTTGCGTTTGTTAAAACTGTTGCCAGAACTTCAAGAATGGATCGCAAGGGGCAAAATTACCGAAGGTCATGCCAAACAGCTACTGGCGGTGGAGAATGCTCTTGGCCGCTTAATCGGGCATGCAAAATCATACGAGTCAATTCAAGTGAAATTTATCGTGGAGCACGAAAGAAAAACCAAGGTGTCAGTAAACGACGTCAAGGAGTGGGGAGATAGTTATAGAGAGTATTTATTGTGGTCGATCATTGGGGTATTCAATGGTCACGGAGAGACCATCGTGGGTTCGTACGAGATTGCCTCCGTTCCTTTTGAAATGACAATGAAGCGTGTTTGTGATCTGTACGACCTGTGCATCAGTGCAATTACGATGGATGACGCGGAGTTCTTGCTGGATCGGTTACAAAAAACTGCTCCTGAAGGTACAAAGAAGTCGCTGATCTATCAAACCTACGAAAAAGTTGAAGAAATAATACAGATGCCAGATGAAGAAAAACTTCAAATATGGCGAGAGCGCGGAATGGACAAGCCGCTAAGGGATAAAACGCTTGAGGAAATAACGGCGGACGTTCTGAAACACAAAGCAGTTCCGGAAGATGAGGCAGAAAAAAGAGGACTAACGCTAGAAGATCTCTTGCGCGATTTTGACACCATTCTGAAAGATATGTAGTGGTGTGGTGCGAATTTGCATCGGCGCATCAAAGTGTGTCGCATGACACAATTCAAAAATAGGGAGGAATGTAAAATGAACGCTGAAAAAATGATGATGGGCAACGCCAATTTTACGCAGGTGCCGAATATGGTACTTCGTATGTATCCGCTACTAGACGGCTTTGATATCGAAGCGTCCGGATTATATGCGTACTTATATTCGTGGAGACAGAATAATCTAGGGCATCCGCTTCATAATTGCGTATGGTTGACGCATGAGGCCATGCAGGCGCAGGCAGGAATAGGGCGAGGCAAATTCGACCGACTTATGAGCGTACTTATTAAATACGGGCTTATACGCAAACTCAAGGCGACGAATATACCGAATAAGAACGTTTACGAAGTGCTGGAACCGTTGTCGGATGAAGAGTTTCGCGCTAGGTATGCGAACGAAATCATTAAATTTGTAGAAAAGATAGATGCGCTTCAACGGAGAATTGAAGTGGATAGGCGCCAGTTTGCTATTAAGAGAGTCGAATGGAAAGAGCGAAAAATCGAAAAGGAGAGAGTAGAAAGCGTCAATGGCGGGATGAGTACAGACGAGTTAGAGACGTGGCTTTAATGGACTGTATATTTTAAGCACTTGCATGTGTATGAATCATACAGTTGCAAATGCACGCTTTATACACAGAGCAATATTTATTAAGCAATATTTAATAGCAATACTTAATAATTACGACCTCCTTCGTCGGTCGTAGCGACGTCAAGGTATTTATATATCTTGTCGTTATAAAAATCCTGAAAGGATACAAGCAAAATATAAACCGGACTGCACGTTTCGAACAATCCGCCGCCATTAAAACTAAGGGAGGAATCGTTATGTTAGAGGTATGGGACAAAATCGAAGAGGTCGTGTCAAAAACGAAAGAGGACGAAATCGTAACGAAGTGGGATGAGATGCGCGAGGGCTTAAGGAAGCGCCCGGATTACCACTCGGTAGTCATTCGCATAGGTAAGGCGCATAAGCGTGCGCTAGACGCGCTGAAAGCCGTCAGGAAGGCGTATAAGCCTAATGCTATATTCACCGATGTCGGCGAGATTATCAACCGCTACAAGGACGCTACGGACGCTTTTATCGCTGCTGATCCGAATGGCCGCTATCCTTTTCCGTGGGTGACTCCGGTTAAAGAAATCGGATATATGGGCGACGATATAGCGAAGGTATACGAGAACCTGGAGAGAGCGGAAGCTAGGATAATAAATTTATTCCGTTCCAGAGACGATTGGGAAAGGGTTGAGGCGCAGCACGTTTATAGCGGATTAACTTTCGAAGATTTTGAGGACGCCTGGAGACGCCTTAATAAAGTTCGTCGTATCTGTCGTGTTATCCGGAAGAAAGCGAAGGTACTTCGCCCGGAACAAGTTGAGCGGTTGCTGAACCGTTTACCGCGCATTGGGGGCGTTGAGATTACGCTGGATAATTACGAAATGTTCGCAAAACCGATACCGAGCCGTACGCTGCAGCAAGCCAAGCGATTGTCTGTATGTGAGGCGTGGGACTGCAATAACGTGTTTATTAAACTGGATGGTCGGCAGAAGTATTGCTGTACAACTTGCGCCGATTATCAAAATACAGCAAATCGCCGTTTTAAAACAAAAGGGACATACCTTCCGAAAGAAATCTATCTACCGATCCGTGAGAAGGAAAGCGAGAACAAATGGAAGGAGCTTACCGCAGGGTTAACGGATAAATTGGCTTCTAAAATCGATGAGAATGGAGTCTATCAGAACGGAGGAAAGCGTAAGCCAGTAAACGTTAAAGCCGGTATCGATGCTAATGTGGCTTATTACGAAGAATTGAACAAAAAGCAGCCGGTTCTAGTAACTCGCCTGGACTTCCGCTACCCATGGAGCAGGAAAGTAACGACGGAAAAACTGCATGATTCACTCGTTAAAATTTTAGAGAAAAAAGTGAGGGAAACCCGTGATTTATCAAGGGGAAAGTGTGTTAGTTAGGCGGTTATTTCCGCGTATATGTGAGGGACAAGAAGTTCCTCTATCGTCTCCTTTTCCACTCGAAATAGCGGTAGTTGCCGATGCCGCTAATTTATTTTTTTCTTTTCACTCTTTTATAAAAGTGTATATTTAACCATTTTAATAATAACACGAAATGGGGGTGAAGTCAATAAACAGAATACAGCGGTATGCAAAAGAGAACTGCGCTACATTCTGCGGGGAAAACGGATGCCATCTTGAACCGGGAGGAGATGAGCGGTGCCTATACTTTAACGGTCTTTCTAATCAGCGATGCCGATATTTTGAGACGCATGTGCTTCCGGGTGATCCGGTGCTGGCCGCAAGTTACTTCGCTTCATTCGGAATCAAAGCGGAAGATGGCGCAATCGACCGCTGTGAACGATGTGACGCGAAGTATATACGCAAGTCTAACCGGCAGAAATATTGCTCGGACTGCAGCGAATCTAAACGCCGGGAGCGCAATCGAAATAACATGCGGAAAGTACGGGAAAATGTGTACGTTTCGGACGAAGAACACGTCGTCTGAGCGCCAGAATTGCCCTGTATTGCTTGCGTTTTTCAGACCGAATGGATTACCCTAATTCGGCTATTCAGCGCTTTCTAAATGTACACAAAAGGGGGAGAAGATGACAGTTGAGTTTATACCGGCGATTCTGCCGCATGACAAAACGATAACAGTCCGATGCACGGAAGAAAACGGAAGAGTAAGAGAGTTCCGCTTTTCCCGTGATATGCCGCGCAATCGGATTATCGCAATTCTACCGCAATTAATTAACGCATCTAAACGGAGGGGGAAACGAAATGAGCAGGAATAATTCGAAGGATATACGAGAGAGGGTGCGTAAGAAGAAGGGCCGTAAAAAGCCGCCGGTATTCCGGAATGATACTCTTACTATCTTTCTGCGGCAGTTGGTAGAGAAACCGGAGTTTGCACACTTGAAGCCGCAGCCAAAGAAACAAAACAAACAGACAAAACAGGAGGAGAAGTAATATGAAACCATTCAAATTGTATGAGCAATACGTAAAACAAGACCAAGGAATTGCCGAGGCTCGACGCCGGTATGACGAAAAAGTAGCCGAAGCCAAGCGCAAAGTTGAAGAATTGAAAGTACGTCTGGATGAAGTGATTACCGTTGAAATCACGACAGGTGCTGATAAAACGAAGGATAAAGCGCAGATCCGCAAGGAAATCGAGCAAGCAGAGAAAGACGTTACTCATGCGGAAGATGAGCGGAAAGCAGCTTACGCTTATTTCGCCGGACCGGGCGGTAGCATTCGTAAGTCGGACGTAGTACAAGCATGGCTTAAAGATTACCTCCCGACAGTACGAGATGAGGAGTTAACGCCAATCAAAGAGCGGATTGAACAGGGACAAAACATTATCCTGTCCGCGCTGTATGATTTCTTCCAGCTAGAGAAAGAGTACAACGATATTACACGCGAGGTTCATGCGTTAGATGAAGCTGCGCACAATTCCGGAGAGCAGCCGACGCGCTTTGCTATCGAAAACCCGTTCCAGCTTCGCTTAGTATGGGACGGTAAAAAATTCGATCAAGATTTACGCTTTGTTGGCGATTATAAAGAAATGCCAGCACACGCCACATACTACGTAGCTAAAAAGGGCGCTAAGTAAGATAACAGCGCTCTTTT
>Ga0310837_100771_pt1 | contig 18693 bp, 14 predicted proteins | sample SM_ome_5_FD_201315 | JGI IMG/M metagenome (GOLD analysis project Ga0310837, IMG submission 201315) | Sorghum-adapted microbial communities enriched on stacked mutant (SM) sorghum from Joint BioEnergy Institute, Emeryville, California... ...
GCGTGAAGCTGCGAGGCCGTTGGTATCGGATGAGCTGCGGCGAACGATTCGGCCTTAAGATCGGGCGTACTTATGTAGGGTGTCGCCTGGAATTGGACACGACCTGGTATGTGGAACTGCCCGACAATACCCGGTTTATTCTGCATCCGCGCTCCGCGTATTCCGTGTCTGTCGAAGCATAGCTGTAATGACGCCAAGATTGACAGAGATGGAGAAATGAAACGTTCGATTGCGGGGAGAATCAGCAAGTCTAGACCCTTAATTCGTCGAAGTGGGTCAAATTTAAACCGGCGAAGTGGGTCAATTTAAATCCGGCCTTGACACCGGTCCATCACGGTCGGGATGCCCAATAGCCTCACTCCGCCTCCGGGTTTGGGGATTTCCACCCGCCTGACGGGCGCTGGCTTGTAGGTTCCCGCAAGGAGTTCGCTTTTCACGCGTTCCCAGTGAGTGTTCAGGTACACTTGTAGCTCGGCTACCGTTACTCCGTCCACCCCCGGCGCTCCTCCGTTCTGGACGACTCGCTTGTAGGCGAGCCGCAGGTTGTCCCTCTCCAGCATGCGCTCCAGCAAATCGCTTTGGCCTTCGCGAGAGGATGGGGCGACTTGTGCCGGTGAAGAACTCGGCGCTCCAACATACCCTCGCGGCTTCACCGCTGCTCTCTGTTGGCAGCTCCCTGGCGGGATTTTCGGCTGTCTCTGCTCTTCACGCGAACGCATCGGCTTCCTCTCTCCTTTCGGTTTGGCCCTTCCGCTTTCCTTACGTCCCGTACTGGCGTACTATGGCCTCTGCTGACTCCTGCGGATTCAGCGCAACCTCCCGGTTGCGGTTACGAAGTGTCTTCGCGTATTCCGCAGGCCTCCCCGGATAAGAGCGTCATCTTTCCGCCCGCGATCACTGGAGTTTACAGAACCAGCCCTTGGCGGCTTTGGATTTCGTTGTGTTTAGGCAACTCATCCGACTGGCCCTGCCTCAAATCCAGTTCGTGTACCTTGACCCGTGCGTTTGCCTCCGGCTTCCTTCAGATTCGGCCTCGCGGCCGACACCCTTGCCCTTGGCTAATGGTAGGCGCTCGCCAGCCCCCATTCCGGACTTTCACCGTAGAGATGACGCCCATGCTGGGCGTACGAAAAAAAGCCGCAAGGCGTTGCCACGCCTTGCGGCCCGATGCGCTCCGGACGAACCCCGTCCGATCGCGTCGGTTATTCGTAATCTTTCGCGATCGCCACAATCTCTTCCCATGCCTGTTCGGGCGTCACTTCGCCGAACATGATTTTCTCGGCAATCGTCGAATAATCTTTTTCGCGGAAGATTTGCCATCCTTTCGGGTCGGGCTGGAACGGCTGCGCGATCGGGGAGGTGCTTTCGATGAGCTGGATGCCCATCTTGTCGGCGTCCGTGAATTTCGGGGACAGATGTTCCAGCACCGGTTTGGAGACCGGAACGCCCCGGGACGTGCCGAGAATTTCGCCCGCCTCTTTGTCGTTGATGAACCAGTCGATGAACTTCTTCGCTTCTTCAACGTAGGGCGAGTCGGCCGAAACGCTCCAGAACATGGACGGCTTCAGCCAGCCGCCGCCCTGCTGGCCGCGCGGCATCGTCACCATGCCGAAGACGCCGGGGTTCATGCTGTCCAGCGCGCCGGCTTGCGCCGCATGGTAGTTGCGGAACAGCACGGTGCCGTTGACCATAAGGTCCAGCGCCGGATCCAGATCCTTGTCGGTAACGGTGACATCGCCCGGCGGGACGGCGCCTTCCTTCCGCAATTCGGCGAACGTATTCGCCCATTCGAGCCACGTGTCCTTGTCCATGTTGAACTTGCCGTCCTGCGTCACGAAATAGCCCAGGCCGCGGCCCATCTGGAAAATGCCGTAAATATCGAGCCGTCCCGTATAATCGGCGCTGATATACTGATTGCCCGCTTTCGCTTTGGCGTCGCGGAGGTATTGGAAATATTCGTCCCAGGTCCAGCCGTCTTGCGGCAGCGGCATGCCCAGTTTCTCGAGCACCTGCTTGTTGTACCCCAGTCCGATCGCGTTGTTGCCGAGCGCGACCGCGTACAGCTTGCCGTCGTACATCCCGGAGCTCAGCAGCGCTTCGTCCATGTTGGACGTGTCGATGCCGTCCGACAAATCGGCGAGCAGTTTCCGCTGCACATAATCCGCGAAATAGGCGGGGTCCATCTGGATGATATCGGGCGCGTTCTTCGCCGCCACTTGCGTGGACAGCTTATCCCAGTAACCGTCCCAACCCGAATATTCCGGTTCGAACGTGATGTGAGGGTTCAGTTCGGTATACTTCTCCATCGCTTTCAGTGTGGCGTCGTGCCGTTCCTGGGATCCCCACCACATGATGCGCAGCTTGATCGGTTCGTTCGATGATGCGCTTTGGCCTCCGCTCTGGCCTCCGCTCTGGCTTCCGCTTGACCGGTTTGTATCGGAGTTCGCCGTGCTTTCGCTCTTCTGCCCGCCGCCGCAGGCCGCCAGGGTGAGCATCAATACGGCTGCCAGCAAGGCGATGCTGGTTTTCCTGAACAAACGCATGCGCAATCCCCTCTCTTTTCCCTTGCCGAAATGATTTTTATGTTTACGCTTTCAACTGTACCATGACCGTTGCGGCGTCGAAATACGAAGGATGCACAATGTATTTCAAAAATCGTCAATGATAGCCAAACCCGGAACAAACTCCGATATTCGCCGGCGACACGCCGGTTATTTCATGAAATCGCTCGGGTTGAGACCGGTCGTTTTTTTGAACAGCGTGCTGAAATACGGGATGTTTTTGTAACCGACCATATCGGCCACTTCATAGATCAAATATTTGCCCTCCGCCAGCAGACGTTTCGCTTTCTCCATCCGCACCTTCGTCACGTACTGGTTGAACGATTCGCCGACGTATTCCCGGAACAACTGGCTCAAATAATTGCGCGACAGATACACTTTGCCCGCCAGATCCGACAAGGTCAGGTCCTCGGCGTAATGTTCATGGATATATTGAAGGACGTATTCCACCGCCTGCTTGTGCCGCAGGTTCTCCTGATCCGTTTCCTCGCGGCATACCTGCTCGACGACGTCCATCAGCCACCGCTCCAGCGCTTCCGGCGTGTCCAGCGTCTCCAGTCGCTTCTCCAGCCCGGCGGTGGAAAACCGATGCTCCATGTTTTTGCCCGTATCGAACAGCGCGAAGCGGATGATCGTCAGACATTCCCGGCCGTGCATGCGCAGGGAAGCCGGCTTCGTCTCGCCGATGTCCTCCAGCGTACGGATGAAACGCCCGATGACGTCGGCCGCCCGTTGTTCCTGGAACAGGCGGATCGCTTCGGCCAGTTCGTGATAGAAGCGGATCGGCTTCAATCTCTGGATGGACAAATCCGGAATCCCGTCCAGCGGTCTCCGGTAGATGTACAGTTCCACATCGCCGCAGGCCGCGTTCCCTTCGTTGGCCAGGGCCAGGAACGCTTCTTCCGTGGACAGCGGAATGCGGCGCCAGTCGTGCTGCAGGGTGCCGACGCCGATGCGCAGGCGAATCCTGAGCATTTCATACACCGTGCGAATCAGCCGTTTGCCCAGGCGGATCGCGTCATCCAGGACGGCTTCCTGCGGACGGCGCGGATCGGCGTGCAGCAGAACGGCCACATGATGGGCGTGCAGATCCACCATTTCGAAGGCGCCCCAGGACGTTTGCAGAAGCTCGCTCAACACGTTGCGGATGGCGAAGCGGAACAGTTGCCGGTCGGCCGGCGCCGCTTCCGATATGCGCGACGAAGCGGCGATTTCCACCCCGAGCACCAGATGCGCGTCGGTTTCCAGGCGCGGATGCTCCCGCAAAAACAGCGCTTCATCTTCCCCGGCGTGCGGACGACAATCGGAGCGAACGCCGACCATGACGCTTTTCAGCCATTCCTGCTCCAGGAACGTCTCGTAATGCGAAATTTTCTGCTCGAGTTGTTTCCGCGTTTCCTTCTCCCGCCGTTCTTCCTGCAACTGCCGCACGGCTTGCCCGATCACTTCGCGGATCGTCGCCACCGTCGCCGGTTTGGACAAATAATCGTCCACTTGCAGTTTCAGCGCCTGCCGCGCGTACTCGAATTCGGAATAGCCGCTCAGGATGACAATTTTGCCCGGGTACCCCTGTTTGCGCAGTTCCCGGATCATCTCCAGGCCGTCCATGATCGGCATGTAAATGTCGGTGATCACGATGTCCGGCGCAAGTTCCCCGATCAGCCTGAGCCCTTCCTTGCCGTCCCCGGCAACCCCCGCGCAAACGGTGCCCATTTCCGCCCACGGGATCGATTTTTCCATGCTCCGCAGCACTTGCCGGTCGTCATCAATAACCACGACTCCGAACACGACCCGTTCCCCCTTGATGCGTCAAGCCGTTCAAAGTCAATCGAACAACGTCTCCGGTATTTCCGCGAGGGCGGGCATCGCGACGATGACCTCGGTTCCCCCGGCCTCCAGCGGACGAACCGTCACGGAGGCGCGCTGCCCGAAATAGACGTGGAGCCGTTCCTCCACGTTGCGAATGCCGTAACCGCCCTTTTTGCTGCCGCGCATTTGGCGCCAGTCCGGCGTCACGCCGACGCCGTCGTCGGCGATCCGGACCACGAGCCGTTCGTCCTCCTTTCTCGCTTCAACGCGGATCAGACCGCCATCCCTGCCGTGAAAACCGTGAATGATGCTGTTTTCGACGAACGGCTGCAGCGTCAGTTTGGGAACAAACAAATGTTCGGCATCCGGGCATACGTCCAGTTTGTAGTCCAGTCCGTCCCCCAGACGGATGCGCTGAATGTCCAGATAGCATTGCAAATATTCCATTTCATCCTTCAGCGGGATGAACCGCTCTCCGTTGGACAGCCCGAGCCGCAGCATGCGGCCGAGCAGTTCCAGCGCGTGGCTGATGTTCTCCTGACCGGCGTCGATCGCCATCCAGTTGAGCTGATTGAGCGTATTGTACAGGAAATGCGGATTGATGTTGGCCTGCAAGGCGTTGATTTCCGCTTCTTTCTTCCGCCGGTATTCTTCCTTGAGCGACTCGTACAGTTCGGTGATCCGGTCCGTCAGCTTGCGGAAGCCGGCGAACAGGACGCCGAATTCGTTGCGGTAATCGTTCGGCAAATCGTAATGCCGCATGCCGATCGAGAAATTGCCCATCGCGTTCAGCAGCAAACTGATCGGCCGGGTGTAAAATTTGGAGAATACGAGGGTGAACAGCAAGAGCAGGGCCGACCCCGCCACGCCGATGATAAGGAGAAACCGCGCCACCTGCACGCTGCCGGCCGCGATTTCCGACCACGGCGTCACTTCCAGCAACATCCATCCCGTGTCGAGCATCCGGATCCAGACGACAAACTGGTCGTCCCGCTTCCCGCCGGAGAACAGCCGGATGCGTTCGCTCCCGCTCGTTCCGTCCAAATGTTGCAGAAACAGCGCGATATGGTCGGCGGACAAACGATTGCCGACGCCGACCATCTGATTGCCGCGGCTGTCCAGCAGCACGCGTCCGGATACGTTGTTGTTCGATTCGCCCCCCAGCATGATCGATTCCAGATGCGCGGGTTTCACGTGAATGAGCAGCCAGCCGAGGGTATTGCCGCTTTTGGAAACGGCCTTGCGGGCAAAACTGACCACTTCCACGTCGCCGCGGGGCGTCCCGACGCGGTGCGGGGCGATCCAAGCCGCATCCGCGCTTTGCATTTCGTTGGACCACGGCGTCTTCGTTATCGCCTCCGCGTCGAAGAAGCGGACGGCAAACAGGTTGTCGCCCGGGAACGCTTTGCCTTCCGCAAGATAATATTCAATGGAATCGATGGCCGGAGAACTGTAGGTCAATTGCGCCAGATAGGTGCCTAGCGATTGAAAAAAAGTGAACCGCTCGTACCCCGAAACGCGTACCTGCACATTTTCCAAACTTTCGATATGACGGACCGCCGTCAGGGACAGCTGCTCGATATATTCGATTTGCTGCGCCAGTTGCCGGTTGATTTGATTCAGCACCGTTTGCTGATAGCGGGTCGCGTTTTCCGCCAATTTCTTCGCCGACAACTCGTAGCCGACGTACACGACCACCGCCAGCACAGCGATCGAAATCGTGGCCACCGTCCCGAACAACAAGCGGTCGATTCGCTGAGACTTGAACATGTTCACCGGATTCATCCCTTGATGCCCGTGGTCGCAATCCCCTCCACGAAATACCGCTGCGCGGACAGAAAGACGACGACGGCCGGCACGATGGAAACCAGGGACATCGCCAGCAATTGCCCCCAGGCCGACGTGCTTTGCGTATCGATAAACATGCGCAACGCAAGCTGCACGGTATATTTATCGACAGAGTTAATATAAATCATTTGCCCGAAAAAATCGTCCCAATTCCACAGGAAACAGTAAATGAAAACGGTCACAAGCGCGGGCTTGGTCAGCGGCAGCACGATGCGCCAATAGATGCCGAACTGCGTGCATCCGTCCATCTTCGCCGACTCGTCCAGTTCCCGAGGAATCCCCCGGATAAACTGCACAAGCAAATAAATGAAGAATGCTCCGCCGACGCCGCCGGCCAGCGCATGCGGTATATAGAACGGCCAGTACGTGTTGACCCATCCGAACGTATGAAACAGGACGTATTGCGGCACGAGCGTGACCTGGCTCGGCAGCATCAGCGTGATCAGCACGATGGCAAACCAGAAATTGCGGAGCGGAAAGTCGAGCCGGGCAAAGGCGTAGGCCACCAGACTGGTGGACACCAGCGTCGTAAGCAGCACGCCGAGCGTCAATTTGAATGTATTCAGATAGAATTGCGTAAAGCTGAACCTGGGAATCGCGAACCAGCCTTCGGTGAAATTGGACCATTGGGGCACGGTCGGGAACAGGCTCGGCGAACTGAGTTCCGCCGTCGTTTTCAGCGAAGCGCCGAGCCACCAGACCACCGGATACAGCATCACCGCGCTGAAGGCGATCAGCAACAGATGGCTGCCGATATGGCGTCTCCTCTTGGCGGTCATTTTGACTTCCTCCCTTCGTTTTCATAGAACACCCAGAATTTCGACGAAAGGAAGATCAGCGCGGTGGCGGCGGCAATGACGAGCAGCATGATCCAGGCCAACGCGGAAGCGTATCCCATTTGCAGCCGGCCGAAGGCGCGGTCATACAAATAAAGGGTATACATATAGGTCGATTGCATCGGACCGCCTTCCGTAATGACGAAAGCCTGGGTGAACATCTGGAACGAATTGATCGTCTGCAGCACGAGGTTGAACAGGATGATCGGCGACAGCAGCGGCAACGTGATCATGAAAAATTGCCGCACCTTCCCCGACCCGTCGACGGAAGAGGCCTCGTAGTATTCGCGCGGAATCTGCTTCAGTCCCGCCAGGAAAATGACCATGGACGAGCCGAATTGCCAGACGACGAGAATGACGAGCGTCCCGAGCGCCGTGCGCGGATCGTTGACCCAGTTCATCCCCTGGATCCCGAATATCCCCAGAATTTCGTTGATGAAGCCGTCCCTGCTCCAGATTCGCTGCCACAGCACGGCCACGGCCAGACTGGCGCCGATCAGCGACGGAAAATAAATGAACAGGCGGTACAGACTCATGCCGCGCAATTCTTTGTTCAGGAGCATCGCGACGGCGAGCGCAAACATCAGTTTCAGCGGAACGGACAATACGACAAAGAGCAGTGTGACGTTAAGCGACTTCCCGAATGTGCTGTCGCCAAGCAATATGCGGGAAAAGTTGGACAAGCCGACCCAGTTGGCCTTCTCCAGCAAGGAATAATCGGTAAACGCGTAATAGACCGACATGATCATCGGTCCCAGCGTCAGTCCGAAGAAACCGATCAGCCACGGAGTCAGAAACGCGTATCCGACAAACGGATGCTCCCAGCGCTTGAAATAACGCCTGATCGTGCGATGTTTCACGGGGGCTTGAGTGGCCGGTGCGCTCAACAGAATGCCTCCTTCCTCGATACGATCTGATGCGATCTGATGCAATCTGATGCAATCTGATTCGAATTCTAGCATCGGGGACGGAGGCGAAAGAATGAGAACGATGAACAATCTCTTTCAAAAATTCACAGACATTTCACAAAAATCGGCCGGCGGAAGTCCCATTGCGAGAACGGCCGCCCCGTCCCCGAACGGGAGGGCGGACAATCTTCCGGACGGACCGATCCCGCGGCAAAAACGGAACCTGCCCGCGGCCCCGGGCCGCGGGCAGGTTCCGCAAAGTCAGCTCCAGTTCTGAATCTCGATGAAATTCCCCTCCGGATCTTCGGCGTAGACAACGGTCAGCGTCCCGATGCCTTCGTATTCCTTCGTGACGGTTTCCCCGAGCGGTTTGCCGCCGTGCTCGATCAGGCGGGCGAGCACTTCCTCCACCGAATCCGCGAGGAAGGCGATGTGCCCGAACCCCTGCCGGTTGATCCGGTTCGGCTGCTCCCCGGGCCATTCCGGCTCGTACCCGAAAATCTCCAGCGTGGGCCCGTCTTCCCCGTATCCGGGCAGCGCCAGGTGGATTCCCCGGATTCGGACGCCCGCGATGCCGGTCAATCGCTCGAGCCATTCCCCCGACAGATCCCGCTCCGGGTATTTCGGTTTGCACCCGAATACGGCGACGTAAAAGTCCGCGAGCTTCCTCCAGTCTTTCGCGATCAGGTTGGTGTGAACGTACCGGATTCGACCATTCATCCTGCATGCCCCCGCTTCAAAGTGCTGATTCTGACGATGGAATATACGATTCCGGCTTGCAAAAGTTCCTTCCTTCGGCTCGCGGATCAGATTCGGCCTTCCGGCAAAACCCGTTCGTCTGCCGGCCCACAACTTGTATAGATTTTCCTTCATAATATGATAAATTATATGACATAAATCTTCATTTTTTGTCGAAATCCGAGGATTTTCCCTGTTATTATTGGGTTCATGTCAAGTATTATAACGCGGGATGGTGGTTTCGATGCTGCCCTCAATGGACGGTTTACAGCAAGGGCTGGATTTCCTGTGGCTGATCCTGGCGGCGGCGCTGGTGTTCCTGATGCAGGCGGGCTTTACCCTGTTGGAAGCCGGATTTACCCGCGCCAAGCATTCCATCAATGTCGCCATGAAGAACGTGGCCGACATCATGATCACGATGATCCTGTTCTCCGCCATCGGCTTCCCCTTGATGTTCGGCGTATCCGAGAACGGCTGGTTCGGATGGGGCGGATTCTTTTTTGACGGCATGGGTGAAGATCCGTGGCATTGGGCATTCCTGCTGTTCCAGATCGTGTTCGCCGGAACGGCGGCGACGATCGTGTCCGGGGCGATCGCCGAGCGGTCGCGGTTTCTGACCTATCTGCTGGGAACGGCGATCGTGACGGTGCTGATTTATCCGGTTTCCGGCCATTGGGCATGGGGCGGATTGTTTCACGCGGACCAGCAAGGATGGCTTGCCGAAATGGGATTCATCGACTTCGCCGGCTCGACCGTGGTGCATTCCGTGGGCGGCTGGGTGGCGCTGGCCGCCGCCATCGTCGTCGGTCCCCGCATCGGAAAATACGGCGAGGACGGCAAGCCGAACCGTTTTCCGGCCTCCAACCTGATTCTTGCCGCGATGGGCGTGTTCATCCTGTGGTTCGGGTGGATCGGCTTCAATGCCGGATCGCTGGGCAAAGTCGACACGGACATCGCCCTGATCAGCCTGAACACCTGTCTCGCCGCGGCGGCCGGCGGATTCGCGGCGATGCTCGCAAGCTGGCTTGCCGACCGCCTGCCGCGGCCGGAGTATATGCTGAACGGCATCATCGCCGGGCTTGTCTCGATTACGGCGGGCTGCCACATGGTAACGCCAGCCGGCGCCCTGGCGATCGGCGCGATCGGCGGCGTCGTGGCCGTCTTCGCCATGCGCCTGATCGAGAACGTCTTGAAAGTTGACGATGTCGTCGGCGCCGTTGCCGTCCACGGCGTGTGCGGGGTATGGGGCACGCTGGCGGTGGCGCTGTTTGGCGATTCCGCTTATCTGGCCGCGGCATCCCGTCTTGAACAGCTCGCAGTGCAGGCGCTGGGCGCGGCCGCGGTGTTCCTCTGGTCGTTCGGGCTGGGGCTCGCGGTTTATTGCTTGCTGAACAAGACCGTCAAGCTGCGCGTCAGCAGCGACGATGAGCTTGCGGGGCTGAACATTTCGGAACACGGCGCCCGGACGTCTCTGCTCGACACGGTGCGCGCGATGAACGAGATCGCGGCGGAACGGATCGACCTGACGCGCAAGCTCGAGATCGAACCCGGCGACGACACGGCCGAGCTGAACGAATCGTTCAACTACTTGCTGGACAAGTCAATGTGCTTGTGCGGCAGGTGAAAGGCCAGACCTTGTTCGTGCACAGCAACTCCAGCCGCATGATCGAACTGAGCGGCCATCTGCACGACAATTCCGTCGAGCAGCATGAATCGGTGCGCCAGGCTTGCGACTATTTCCGCGAAGTACGCGAGCGGATGGACCGTGAGCTGGCCGAGGATCAGGAAACGATCGCCGCGATGGAAAGCTCGGCCAGGATGATCGCCGGGATTTCCGCCGATATGCGGGCGATGTTCGCCCGGATGAGCGATCTGGCCGCCCATGTCGGGGAATTGGAGATGCAGCTCGATGCCGCGCGGCGCACGGCGGCGGAGCTGATCGCGGCGATGTCGGACATCTCCGCCTCATCCGATGAAAGCAAGCAGATCACCGACACGATCGCCGACATTTCCAAGCGCATCGGGCTGCTCTCGCTGAACGCGAGCATCGAGGCGGCCAAGGCCGGACAGCTCGGAGCCGGATTCGCGATCGTCGCGCAGGAAATCAAGAAACTGTCGGCGCAATCCAACCTGTCCTCCGAACAGATCAACGAAATCTTGAATCACACCCGGCAACTGATCTTGAGCGGTCAGGAAAGCACCGACAAGTTCCGGCAATCCTTCGAATACCTGACGGGCGAAATGAGCCGGATTCCGGACAAGATCCGGCAGGCCGCGGCGGAAATCGAAACGATGGACCGGACGATGCGCGAAGTGATGGACAACGTGGAGCATTTTCAGGAGAGAACGGCATCGATGAGAGAAAATCGCCGGCGCCAGCACCGGGAACTGGAGTTGCTGATGGAGCGCATGGAGCGCGTGCTGGGTCAAATCGAAGAAAACCACGCATACGCGGACATGGTCAATATCAAGGTCGGCGAGCTGAAAGACCAGAGCGATTCGCTGGACCGGATCGTCCGAATGTTCAAGACGAGCCAGGATGCGGTGCATTGAACGGGGAATGGACACGGCAAGAGGCCGCAGGTCGGGGAACCTGCGGCCAAAGTGTTTTTTCGCGGGCAGCTTTATTTTTCGGCAAGTATAAGCCAGAACCCCTCTTCGGGACGCACCAGATCGAACGAAGCCTCCGTGTTGAGATTCGTTTCCGGTGCCCGTCGGGTTCAAGTCCATCAAGGCGCTTGCTCATCTGCCGATTGGAGAAGGCGTGCCGTTACTCGATAACCACCATGGCATGTCCCGTGATCTCCGGAATGCTCATGTTCACATACCCGCCTTCATAAGTGAACTCCACATCATGTCCGGTTAACGCCATAAATACCCGATCGGGCCGCCGGGGCATGCGAACGGAGACGGACTGATTGTAAAGCGGAATAATGTCTTCCACAATTTCCATCTCCCTCGATTTCCGCTGCGGAATGTAATGCAGCAGATGAAGAATGTGCCGTTCGCCTTGCCTGCGCAGCGTAATTTCCGCCGTCTTGGGCAGACCGCTGCGAATCAACGGTTCCGGCAGCAGCAGACGCAAGCAGTTTTCGACGATATCCCGATAGACCTTCGAGCCGCTTGTGACATAATCCTTGAAAAGGGGCTTGGCGATATAAATGACTCGCCCGTTCCGGGTGATGGCCGGCAGCGTCGTTACCTGTCAATGTTGTCTTTGAAATATTGCAAGGTCTGAACGCCGCCTCCCGCCGCCGTCAACTTCCATAACGCGCAAAACTACGAGACGGTCACGTATTGGTGAGAATCTTGTAAAAATCGTCGTTCGCGAACATTTCGCGAAAGTGCGAGAGCCCCACCCATTCGCTGCCCCGGATGCCGGAGAACACGCTGTATTCCTGGAAGGCGATGACGATGCCCCACATGGGCAGGTACTTGTAGACCGCGAAGTACACCAGTCCGGGCAGCAACATCAGGTACAAATCCCAGTGCGATCGGAGGTACCGAGCGCGCGCGTTTCTCCGCCGGACGCCGGCACCGATGTTCCGGCCCGGTCCGGCGGATTCCGCCATTGCCATCTCGCTCATCCCCCCTTTCCGCCTGGTCCATCCGGCATTCCCATTGTAGGTCATCCGTCTGCGGCACTATAGGGGATGGCGATTACCTTTTGCGGTAATTTGATGATATTCGGGATGCGCGCCCGCTCAGAACCACACTTCGATCTCGCACAACCGGGCGATGCTGTCGCTGTCGCTTCCCCGCGTGATGTATAACCTCAGCTTGTCGGTCATGACGGCAGGGAAGTAGAGCTCGTTGTACTGGCCGTAATAGACGTCCTGCGTATTGCCGGTGACGGACACGGCCGTCTGCCAACCGCTGCCGTCCCAGTACTGGATTTCAAAATCCGCCAACTGCGACCCGACCCAATCCGGGAACCCGCTCCATATGTTAACGCGTCCGATCGTGTAGGCACGATCCCATTCCAGTTGCAGCCAGTGCGGCTCGGCCAGCGCCGGGTCGGACATCCAGCGGCTCGCGCTCTGGTTCTTGATGCCGTCGACCGCCTTGTCGGGCGTGTACGCGCCGTTCACCGAGCTGGCGGACAGGGCTGCGAGGGGCGCGATGTTCATCGTCACCGGCTTGCCCCACACCTCGATCTCGAACAGGCGCGCGATCTGGTCATAGGCGCTGCCGCGGGTGATATACATTCTCACCTTGCTCGTCGTAACCGCCGGGAACGTCAGCTCGTTGTACTGGCCGATTCGACCGTCCTGCGGGTTGTTCGTGACGGACGCGGCCATCTGCCAGCCGCTGCCGTCCCAATACTGGATCTCAAAATCGGCGATCTGGCGGCCGACCAGCCCGTTGAACCCGCTCCAGACGAGCACGCGGTCGATCTCGTAATCGCGGTCCCACTCCAGCAGCAGCCAGTGCGGCGCGGCCGTCGTCGTGTCGGTGATCCACCGGCTCGGGTCCTGGTCGCGGATGCCGTCGACAGCCTTCTGCGGCGGATGGCTGCCGTTCTCATGGCTCGAGCTCGCGGACAGCGCGGCGATCGGCGCGATATTCTGCGATCCGGGCTCCGGCGGCGGCAGCACCTCGACGGCGACCGAGTCGGTCTTTCCGCCTTCCGCCGTCGAGACCGTTACGACTGCGGTGCCGACTCCCATTGCCGTGATCGTGCCGTTCGGGTGCGCCTGCACGACCGACGGATTGCTCGTGCTCCACAGCACCGCATACTCGCTGGCGTCCGCCGGCGATACCGTCGCCGACAGGACAGCTTCCTCGCCGACGTGCAGCGTCAGTTCCGCCGGATCAACCGCAACGGACGCGACCGGTACCGGGTCCGCTCCGTGCGGGATGATCCGGAAGTAGTCGAAGTCCGCGACAAGCCCCGTGCCCGCACAGACGATCAGGCCGACCTTCGGTTCGGCGAGTTCAGCCGTCTGGGTCGTCCATACCTGGGTATACATGATGCCGTCTTCCGAGTAATAGCCGCTATATTGGCTGCCCTGCTTCACGATGCGCAGATAAAGCACCGGCGATTCGATCGTGTCGGGCACCTCCGCGTGATCGCGCACCGCATCGATCTGCCGGGTGAACTGGATCTGGTTGCCGTCGCCGAACAGGCGCGTCAGCCTGAGATACGTCCGATCGCTGTCATTGACGATGAGGCCGCCCTGTGACCAGCGGGACGTCGGTTTGCCAATCATCCGCGTCTCGATCGTCCAATTTCCTTCGGGAGCGCCGGTCAGCAAAATGTTCCGCGCGGTCGCCTGACCGTCCACAATATCGCCCGCCTCGCTGATAATCCGCAGATAGCCGGGCCGCGCGCCGAGCGACCAGTTGGCGCCGTTCTCGCGGATCCATGTCCACTGCCCGTCAAGCGATGCGGCATTGAAGTCGTCCGACTCTCCTTCAACGAACACCGGATCCGGCCCCGGTTCCGGATGCGCGGGCGCGGGCACTTCCCCGTACTCGAACAGGAGCACATCGTCGACGTAGACCGTTCCCGCAGAGCCGCTTTTGTACAGATAGATCACGGCGCTCGTGCTGTCGCTGTCCGTCTGGAAGAACAGCTCGCCCCGCGCGTACGCCGAGCCGCTCAGCTTCACATCCTTGAAGCCGTCGTAGCCGTAGTTTTTAACGCCGAGCGCAACCGATCCGCCGTCCGGCGACCGGCCGTAAGCGGCGAGCCGATACATCGTGTTCGGCTTGAGGTCGGTGACGGTCTGCTCGAAGCCGGATCCTCCGTTCGTCAGACGGGCGGCGTAGTCGCCGCTGCGCGGGGATTCTTGGGTGACCTGCACGCCGTTGTAGTAATAGCTCCAGCCTTCGAACGAGCCGGCCTCGAAGCCCGGATTGGCCAGCAGATTCGCATCCTCCGGCGACGGCGGAAGCGGCGGCAGATTGGCCGGTTCAAGACCCGGACCTTCATAGGCGCCGATGTTCGGCGGCGCGTCCGCCGGCACCGGATTGCTCCAATAATCGAGTCCGCCGTTGTCCGGGATGATCCGCCCCGCGCCGATGGCCGGCGAGCCTTGCAGCAGCTGATACCCGACTGCCGTATCGCGGCCGATTGAGGCCGTTCCCGGAGCGGCGAGCAGCGGATCCGCCGTCACCTTGTTCGCGTCCATCGCGAGCACGTCCGCCGGGTGATTGCCGTAGAACAGGTTGTGGTCGAAAACGTTGTTCGTGCTCTGGCCGAACGAATAGCCGCCCGAACCGAGATTGACGAGAATGTTGTTGTAGAAATAGGTGTCCGAAGGATAGCCGCCCCAATCGCCGAGTCCGACGACCCGGGTGTCGGCGTATTCGGGAATGTAGATCGTGTTGTTGTAAATCGTCGTGTTCTCGGTCGGGCCGGCCAGCGTGAAGATCGTACCGCGATCGTTCTGGCTGATGTTGTAGCGGATGACCGTGTCACGGTTGTAATTGCTCGGATTCGTGCCGTCATTGACCGTCAGCACAAATCCGCCCGCATTGTTGTGGCTGTAGTTGTACTGGATGATCGTGCCCACGCTGTTGTAGTCCGAATCGTACGCCATGGCGTCGCCGCCGGGGTACGTGTTGAACACTTCGTTGTACTGAATCTTTGCGTCGAGCGTCCCCCACGTCCACAGCGGCACGTGATAGCCGCCGGCCCGCTTGTGCGTATCGAATACGGTATTGTGCTCGATCACGCCGTTCGTGGTGTTCAGCAGGATCGCCCCGTCCGCGGCAATGTCGTAAATCACGTTATTCTGGATTTTGTTGCCGCTGGAGAACTGGCGGCTCGCGCCGTTCAGATAGACGCCTACGCTGTCGAGCGAATAGATGTTGTTGTTGCGGATGATCACGTCCGAGACGGCGTAGTTCCAGTTCGGCCCCCAGACGATGATGCCGCCGGTGTGCCAGCCGCCGCCTTCCTGGCCGCGCACGCTGTGGATGTCCAGGTTCTCGAACACGAAATGCCGGTACTCACGCAGATTGTTCCAGTCGCTGCCGCTGTCCCCGGAGACGTGAATGCCCCGGCGCTCTCCCGGCAACGGCGCATCGTTCGTAATTTCCAGGTTGCGCACTTCCCAATATTCCTGGTTATAAAAATAGATTGCCGCGTCGACGCCACCTCCGGCGATCAGCGGCTTCGGCCCTTCGCCGTACTTGTCGATGCGGATCGACTGGCCTTCGCTGCCCGAACCCTTCGGATGAAGCTTGCCCGTCCAAACGCCTCCGGCCCGGAACAGAATGGCGTCGCCGGGCTGGAACACGGTCGCGTTGACCTTGTTCAGTGTCCGCCAGGCCGTCTGGGGCGATGTGCCGTCGTTCGCGTCGTCGCCGTTCGCGTCGTCGACGTAGTACACCGTGCCCGAGGCCGGGCCGGCGGGATCGTCCGCCAGCGCCGTCCCTGCGGGCGCAAGCGGCAGCATGCACGCCGCCCACACGAGCAGCGCCAGCAGCAAAACTTTGCCCGTTGTCTTCACGCTTGCTTGCTCCTCCTTCTCGCGGTGATGTGTGCTTCTGTCAGCGGTTCACGTCGATTTTGCGATACGCGTCTTCCGCGAGCTTCACGTCTGCGTTCCGGACGAGCCGCTGCACGTGCGCGTCGTAGGCGATGTTCAGATAGTGGCTGCGCACGTTGGCTTTCTGCTCCTCGAAACTCCGGTACCCTTGCGGCTGCCGTTCAAACAGACGCGCGAGGACCCATCGTCCGGAAGCGATGTCGTCGATGACGGGGCTGACCCGGTCGGCGTCCGTCAGACGGATGACCGCTTCGTACAGCTCGGGCAGCGAGCGGTACAGCGCCCGCGCCGTGTCGCCGTTCAGCACCCGTTCGGCATGCCGGATGACGTGGCCGTCGGATTGCTCCGTTTCCCTGACTGCCTGGTCTGTCATGTCGCGCCGCTCAAGCTCCCGCTGCGCCTCACGGATCGCCGCCTCCGCCGTCTCCCCGCGATCGAGCCGCTGCCGCACGGCTTCCAGCAGCTCACGGGCGGCTTCCTTCAGCCCGGCGTCGACCCGGGCCCCATCCGCCAGATAGGAGACGGAGAATTCCTCGTAGCGGACCGCGTCCTCGAGCCGAAACAGGGTGTCCTTGATCGACTCGTAGTGGCGGCGGAGCCGCTCGTCCGTCGCATCCAGCTCCCGTCCGGCCATCGCCTCTTTCAGGCACGTGACGATCCGGCCGAAATAGTACTCGATGAAGCCGTTCTCGTCGAACCGGACGGGGCCGTACACCGGCAGCCCCGAACGCGCGGCTTCGCTCCGCCGCGCGTTCTCCTTCTCCATCTCGGCCAGCAGATACTCCCGCGAAGTCTCGGGAATGAGCCCGTGCTCCCGCGCCAGACCAAGCTCGACCTTGAAGCGGACCGCCGCTTCCAGCGCCTTCCGCTTCGCCGCTTCCGCCGGCGTCACCCCGTCGAACTCGGTGTGCCAGAACCGCTCGTCGACGACGGCGCCGCGCGTGCGCGCGAATTCCCCGATCACCGCCGCCCGCTGCTGCGCCAGAAAGCGCCGGAACTCCGCGGCCGTCACCGGATCGCCGTTCACCTCCGCGATCGTCGCCTCGTCCGGCACCGCGGAATCGTGAAGCCGGGCCGCGCCGAAGAAGCCGGCCGTCAACGCGGCGATGAGCGCGGTTCCCAGCACCGTCAGCCAAGCTGTTGCCCCTCGCAAAATCGTGTCCTCCTTCCGCTCAACGCGCATTGTAACCGCTTTCGAAAAATCGCGTCAGGGGACGCCGATGACCTGTTTCCGTAATTTCATGACATGATGCTGCGGATCGACCGGCCGTCGAGAAACGGCCCTTTCAGCCGCACATGCTCATAGGGCAGGGTCGGATTGGCGATGCGGCGCAGCATCAGTTCCGCCGCCCGCTCCCCCGTCTCGCATACGGGAAGCGCGGGGCGGGCCAGATCCGGGAAATACGGCAGCGTCTCGTGCTCCATGCCGGCCAGCGACAGATCGCCCGGGATGTCGAGGCGAAGCGAGACGGCGGCCGCATACACCCATTCAGCCGTGCCCGGAATGGCGCTGAGCACCGCGGTATAGCGGCCGGAAGCGAGCCGGGAGCGAAGCCGCTCCATCCAGTTCGCGCGGTCGGCCGCCGGGCCGGTGACGTGTTCGGCGGGATCGGCCGGCGTCGGCAGGCCGAGCCGCTCCACCGCGGCGGTGAAGGCCTGCCAGCGGAGGCGGAAGCCTCGCAGCGGCCCGATCTCCCCGATGTACAGGATGCGGCGATGCCCGTGCTCGTACAGCGTCTGCACGGAGCGGTGGACGGCGTATTCCACGTCCCAGATGACGCTGTCGACCTCCGCCAGTTCGGGCGGATAGTTGATCAGCACCTTGGGATGAGGCAAGGCGAGCAGCGCGCCTTCGACCAGTTCGGGCAGCGCCGCGGTCAGGAACAGCCCGTCCGCATGCCACAGCCCGTTTCGTTCCAGCCACTCCTCCAGCTCCGCGGCGGCCGACAGATGGCCGGGCACGATCACCGGCGCCAGCGTATGGCCCAGCTCGTTCAGCCGCATCTGCGCACCTTCGAGCTGCTGCCGGTGGAACGGCAGATCGCCGCTCAGCAGCATCGCGAACCGCCGCGGCTTCGCGTGCACCCAGGGAATCCGCTCAGCGGACATGCCCGCTTCCTGCTCCTTCGTCCGGTAGCCGAGCTCGCGCGCCCGGTCGATCACCGCCTTGCGCGTCGTTTCGGACATGCCCGGAAGCCCCCGCAGCGCCTTGGAGACGGTATGCACCGTCAAGTTCAGATCATCAGCGATCATGCGCAGCGTCACCGGCTTTTTTCTCGGCATGGCGGATCCCCCTCGTGTTTTGGTCCAACGTCAGCTTCTGTCTCCTGCCGATTCGTGTCAGCGCGTCTTTTTTAATGTAACAGCTGTGTTTAGGTTTGCTGTTGTTTTTTCTTGTTCATTGGGGTTAGGCGGCAAACCGTGCTTGTCGTAGACTGGTTTCGGTCTCAAACGTGCTGGGCGTGCATGCTGCCACAAACATCGATCGGAT
>Ga0310837_100777_pt1 | contig 18569 bp, 17 predicted proteins | sample SM_ome_5_FD_201315 | JGI IMG/M metagenome (GOLD analysis project Ga0310837, IMG submission 201315) | Sorghum-adapted microbial communities enriched on stacked mutant (SM) sorghum from Joint BioEnergy Institute, Emeryville, California... ...
TGTGGTATAACTTCATCTGTCTATCATGCTAAAGGAGGAAATAGAGTTGTTTAACGCAGTTGTTGTGTCTGTGTTTGTCATTGTGGTCCTCTCCCTGTTGCGGACGAACGTGATTTTCGCGCTGATTGCCGCAGCGGTGACGGCCGGACTGCTCGCGGGACTGTCGCTGACTGAGACGGTCTCCACGATGATTGAGGGAATGAGCGGGCAGATGGAAACGGCTCTTAGCTACGTGCTGCTGGGGATGTTTGCCGTCATGATTGCCCGTTCCGATATAACGTCCATCCTGGTGAAAAAGCTGATACGCGTTCTGGGAGGCAAGAGGGGAGTTTTGCTTGTTACGATCGCGTTCGTCGCGAGTTGGTCGCAGAATATCATTCCTGTGCATATTGCATTCATTCCGATTTTAATTCCACCGCTTTTACACCTGTTTAACCGGCTGAAGATCGACCGGCGTGCGGTAGCAAGCGCGCTTACGTTTGGCCTGCAGGCGCCTTACATTATGATTCCTGCCGGGTTCGGGCTGATTTATCACGGCATTGTGGCCGAGGAGATGAAGAAAAGCGGCATGCCTATTGACGTATCGTTATTCCCGAAAGCGATGCTGATCCCTGGAATCGGGATGGTGGTTGGCCTGTTTATTGCCCTTTTCCTTACGTATCGTAAAGAGAGAACGTATATTGATAAAGAAAATATACTTGCGCCATCAATCAATGAAGCAGAAACAACCACGTTCACCGGGAGGCATTTGCTGACGCTGGTGGCAATTGCGTCCGCGCTCGGTGTGCAACTGTGGACTGAATCACTGGTGCTCGGCACGCTGACCGGGATTCTGCTGATGTTTGTGTTTCGTGTCGTCCGGTGGAACGAAGGGGATGATGTGGTACAGCGTGGCGTGGCGATGATGGGTTTTATCGCGTTCGTTATGCTGCTTGCCTCCGGGTATGCCTCGGTGCTTCAGGAAACCGGCGCGGTGAAGGAACTGGTGTCCGCAAGCGGGGAAGCGCTAAAAAGTAGCCAATTGCTTGCGGCGGCACTCATGTTGCTGGTCGGCCTACTGATTACGATGGGGATCGGGTCGTCGTTCGGTACCGTGCCGATTATTGCCACCATTTATGTGCCCCTTTGTGCTGAGTTAGGCTTTTCATTGCTGGCAACCGCGTCGCTTATCGGAACGGCGGGGGCACTCGGTGATGCGGGCTCACCTGCTTCAGACAGTACGCTGGGGCCGACCTCTGGCTTAAACGCCGACGGTCAGCACCATCATATCTGGGATACATGTGTCCCTACGTTTTTGCATTATAACATTCCGCTGTTTGTGTTCGGATTGATTGCAGCCATGGTATTATAGAAAACAACCATGGCGTTGCAGCCGCAACCCCGACATGAAAATCATGGGAAGGGTGGCTGACTTATGGGGTATGAAGGAAAAGAGAAGAAAGAATGAGGAGAGGATTTTAATGGTGAAAAAGGCGACCGCCTTTTTCTTCCCCGGATCTTATTTCCTCTTTCTCTCCTTCTTTTCTCATGATTTTCATAGAAAAAACGTCGGTTTTCCGCTGGGCGGAAGCCGGCGTTTTCTTTCTATATTTTCACTATTGTTATAAGGTTAATTGATTTGCATAGTCAAACTTGATTATAATAGAGATAACTAGCAGAAAAAAGGGGACGACAAACATGGATGAACGGGCGCTGCTGCTGCTGGGCTTATTGAAGAATCAAAGCCAGCACGGCTATCAGATTAATGAGTTTATTGAGCGGAACCTAGGGAACATTATGGATTTGAAAAAGGCGACCGCCTACGCGATTCTCAGTCGTCTTCATGAAGCGGGCTATGTCACGCTTCATATGGAGCAGGACGAGAACCGGCCGCCGCGCAAAGTGTATTCGATTACGAAAGAAGGAGAAGCGCAGTTCTATCACCTGCTGCAGGCGAACCTTTCGCAGCTTGAACAGGTGGCGCTGCCAGGAGATATCGGTTTGATGTTTCTCAATTATCTTTCACCCGATGAAGCGGTGCGCTGTCTTACGACTCGGCTTGAGAACCTGGAGGAGCAGTTGCAGGTGTACGAAAGAGCAACGGAGCATGCGAATAATCCAGGCGTGGATTTGGCGATTGACCGGCGCCTTCACCTGATGAGAAGCGACCGGGAATGGCTGCGGGAGACGATCGCTACACTCAAAGCCAGATTTGAAGAAAAAAGTAAAGATTGAAAATAAAGAAGCCCGGGAAAGAGCAGTGTTGGCTGCTTTCCGGGCTTTTTGGTTTAGTGTGGGGGCGGACGAGACATCCGCCCCACGATAAAGTACAAGACCGACAGAAACGGCGGAAAGTACGAAGGTAATCGTCAGCAAAATAATGAACATTAAACGAAACAATTGCCTTCTATTCATGCTGTTTATTCGTACGATGCTTCAAAAATGCTTAGTACTTCGTCGGCCGTAATGTTGTGTGTGCCGACGAGCGTATCCGTACCATTGCCGCCCACACGGATCGTTTCATCCGCCATTAAGCGCAAATCTTCACGTTTGATGCCGACGTTCTGTAGCGTGTCATAGACGCCGATTTCTTTATACCAGTCAACGAGCGCATTAATGCCGGCTTTCGCCGCAAGTATGTCGTTATCTTCGGTGACGCGGAAAACGTTGCGGGCCAGTCGGGCCAGCCGGTGCGGGCGGTCCTTAAGCACGATTTGTTCGAGATATGCAGGCGTGATAATCGCAAGGCCGCGGCCATGCGAGATGTCATAATGCGCCGACAGCGTATGCTCCATGGCATGCACCGGAAACGCGCCGCCCCGTCCGGCATTCGCAATGCCGATAAGCGCCAGCGTACTCGTCCACAGAAGGTGTGAACGTGCTTCGTAGTTTTCCGGCTCGTCGAGCGCTTTTTTCGTATAGATAAGCACGTTGCGCATCAGTCCTTCCGTCAGCTCATCCTGGACGTTGGCATGTTCATCGCCTGTCATATAGCCTTCATACAGGTGGGTGAACATGTCTGCCGCCCCGTCTGCGGTATAATTGGCCGGGACGGTGTACGTCAGCTCCGGGTCGAGAATGGCCGCTTTTGGAAACAGGGCCGGTCCGGTGATGCCTGATTTTTCTTTTGTTTCCCAGTTTGTAATGACCGCACCGGAATTCGCTTCCGAGCCGGTTGCGGCCAGGGTCGGGATGGTGATAATCGGCAGCGCTTCTTTGATCGGCAGCAGCTCTTTCCATTTGCCTGCTTTACTGCCGCGGATGTATTCGTGAATCGGGCGGCCGGACAGGGCAACGGTGGCGATAGCCTTTGCCGCGTCCATGGCCGATCCACCGCCAAGGGCGAGAATCAGTTCGCAGTTTTCTTCGCGGGCGATACGGCCCGCTTCGTCAATCGTGGTGGCACGTGGGTTTGGCTCAATACGATCAAACAGTACATAGCTTACGCCTGCCTTATCGAGCGAGGCGGTTACTTTGTCGAGTGAGCCGGTTTTCTTCGTGGAAGAACGCCCGGTTACCAGCAGCACTTTTTTCGCGTAAGACGCAACGATATCACCGGTTTTGTTGACTTCTCCTTGGCCGAAGTGAATACGGGTGGGCATATTGAGTGTGAAATTTAGCAAGTTAACGTCCTCCTTTTTTGTGCGAATTTGTTAAGATAAGAATAATAGTACCTTTCTATGTTTGCCAACAATTTCATCGTCTCATACTTACTTTTTCATAGCAAGTTTTTTCCTCAATTCGGGCATTCTAATGATAAGAGGAGGGAAGTGCTGCATGAAATGGATTTATTGGGTCGCGTTGTTTAATACAAAGTTCCAGGCCAGTTGCCTTGTAAAACGGATAGAGGAAGACTGGTGGACGAAGGGCTACCAGAGTCCGCGTATCGTTGAGATTTTCCGTGTAAAAGACGGGCGCTATGGCGTTCGCTATATGTGGTGATACGTACGAAAAACAGGAACGAAGCATGAAGAATTCATGGACTTTTTCAAATAATAAAGCAATGCCGTGCAGACAACAGTATACTTAATGTTGAGAAGGAAAACCTTCTCAAGCAAGAAAAGGAACGAAGGGGGCGAGGCGTCGTGTTATTCCTCTTCAGCTTTGCGAGCCAGGATGAGATGCTGCGGATTTGCAGGGAGTACGGCAACACGGTCCCCCGCCTTTCTTCCGAGAAAGAGAAAGCGGCAGCGGATGCGTACGAGCGTCTGCTGGAACGTGATTTCAGCGTAAAATTGGAGCGGCTGGCGGAAGAATTAAGAAAGAACCGGTAACAGCATAATGGATCGATCTGCACCGTGCGCGAAGCAAAGTCGTGCACGGTTTTTCATAGAGAGCAACTTTTTCGATGATGACGACCATGCGGAAGATTATGATATAATCTAATAGAAAGCGGGGAGAGGAAATGGAGCAAATATTAGAGCAGATTTTACTGGAGCTTCGTGAGCTGAAAGATGGGCAAAAACGCTTAGAACAAAGAATGGAACGTTTAGATCAAAGGATGGACGGCCTGGAACAGAGAATGGGCGGTCTGGAACAGAGAATGGACGGTCTGGAACAGAGGATGGACGGTCTGGAACAGAGGATGGATGGTCTGGAACAGAGGATGGATGGTCTGGAACAGAGAATGGATGGTCTGGAACAGAGGATGGATGGTCTGGAACAGAGGATGGACGGCCTGGAACAGAGGATGGACGGTCTGGAACAGAGAATGGGTATCTTGGAAGAGGGACAGCAAGAAATCAAGGAAGGATTAGTGCGTGTCGAAGAAAGCCAGCCCAAAGACATTCTTGCTATGCTAGAGCGTATCGACCGAAGTTTGGAAAACAAGGGATTCGAGCTGTACGCGCTCAATAAGAGGGTGTTCAAAGTTGAAGCAGAAATCGAACGGTTAAGCAGACAGTGATGAAAAAGAGCAGGGCACCCCTGCTCTTTTTCACATACGCTCATTCACGGGGTATCCTTCTCGTATGAGCCTTTGTTCAATCCTTTCAATGTGAGCCTGATCATTGGTCTCCAACTCCACTTCCACTTCCGCCTGTCCTGGGACGATGCGAGGGCTAATGCGATGATGATGAATCGAAATCACATTGGCTCGCTCTTCCGCCAGCATGGTCAGCAGACGATTCAAATTGCCTGGCTTATCCTGCACAGTGGTCGTGATTCGCACATAGCGTCCCGACTCAATCAACCCGTGCTCAATAATACGCGACATAAACGTGATATCTACGTTGCCGCCGCTTAAAATGACGGCAATTTTTTTATTTGCGATCGGCATGCGGCGATACAGCAGCGGCACGAGCGCCGAGGCGCCTGATCCTTCAACAAGCAATTTGCTTCTTTCAAGCAAATACAGCATCGTGTGCGAAATCTCAATATCTTCGGCAAGAAATATATCGTCTACGTACTTTTCCACTAGCCCATAGGTGAGAGAGCCGGGCTTCTTGACGGCGATGCCGTCCGCTATCGTTCCTGTGCTTGGAACCGTCACCAGCCGTTTTTCGTTAAGGGAAGCGCTCATGCTCGCACAGGCGGCCGCTTCCACACCGTAAACCTTGACATGAGGCGCAACCGCTTTCACACAAGCGGCGATCCCGGCAATCAGACCGCCACCGCCGACCGGGCAGATAATCGCATCCACATCCGGAAGCTGCTCCAGCACTTCGAGTCCCAGTGTGCCCTGTCCCTCGATTACGCGCGGGTCATCAAAAGGATGAAGAAACGTGGCACCGGTTTCTTTTTGAACTTGGAACGCCCTCTCAAGCGCTTCGTCGAACGACTGTCCGTGTAAGATTACGCGCGCACCATATCGCTGCGTAGCCTGTATCTTGGTGAGCGGCGCGCCTTCCGGCATGACAATGATGCTCGGAATGCCGGCTTTTGTACTGCTAAACGCTACGCCCTGTGCGTGGTTGCCTGCCGAGGCGGCGACGACGCCCCGCGCTTTCTCTTCTTCGCTTAAGGACGCGATTTTATTGTACGCTCCACGCACCTTAAATGAGCCGGTTTTTTGCAGATTCTCAAGCTTTAGGTACAGTTGGTTTCCGGCCAACTCACTGAAGGTGGTAGAGTAGTCAAGCGGTGTATGGCGAATCACCGGTTTCAGCATTTCTCTGGCCCGGCGGATGCCTTCAATTGTAACCATATCGATACGTCCTTCCCCGTAAGAATAAGCTATAGCCTCATTGTACCTTCTTCTCTTTGTGAGGAGCAAACCGAATGCAGTATTTTTCATTTTACAGGCCGTGTTTAAACAGCTATACGCTGCCAGGAACGGTGAAACCATGCTTATGTATATCCTGTGAAAATTTTATTTTCATGCTTATTTTTGGCATAATGAAGAAGAGAAAAGGGAAATACACATCAGGAGACCATCATTCACGAAAGGGGATTTGGAACGGAATGAACAACAAGACGCTTGAACAAGTCGCAGTTAATACCATCCGCATTCTTTCGATTGAAGCGATTGAAAAGGCGAAATCCGGCCATCCGGGCTTGCCCATGGGGGCGGCACCGATGGCCTATACTCTCTGGACGAAGTTTATGAACCACAACCCGGCTAATCCGGCCTGGGTAAACCGGGATCGGTTCGTATTGTCCGCAGGGCACGGTTCGATGCTTTTGTACAGCCTGCTTCACCTCACCGGGTATGATGTGTCGCTTGATGATTTGCAGAATTTTCGCCAGTGGGGCAGCCGCACGCCGGGCCATCCAGAATACGGGCATACGCCGGGGGTAGAGGCGACTACGGGACCGCTCGGGCAGGGCATCGGCATGGCGGTCGGCATGGCCATGGCAGAGCGCCATCTAGCTGCCGTATATAACCGTGACGGCTATGATGTTATTAACCATTATACGTATGCGCTGTGCGGCGATGGCGATTTGATGGAAGGCGTCGCGGCAGAAGCCATCTCGCTCGCCGGGCATTTGAAGCTCGGACGCCTGATCGTGCTTTACGATTCCAATGATATTAGCCTGGATGGTGAATTGGCTCATGCATTCTCCGAGAATGTAGCGAAGCGTTTTGAATCGTACGGCTGGCATGTGTTACGCGTTGACGAGGGCAATGACGTAGAGGCCATTTCGCAGGCGATTGTCGAGGCGCAGAAAGAGACGGAGCGGCCGACGCTGATTGAAGTGCGGACCATCATCGGATTCGGCAGCCCGAACAAAGGCGGCAAATCAGCCGCGCACGGCGCGCCGCTTGGTGCAGATGAAGTGAAGCTGGTGCGCGAAGCGTACGGATGGGAACACGAACTGTTTGAATTCCCGGAAGAAATACGCGAGCATTTTATTGAGGTAAAGACGAAAGGCCAGCAGGCCGAAAAAGAGTGGCAGGAGAAGTTCGACGCGTATAAAAAAGCGTATCCTGAATTGGCCGAGCAGTTCGAGCGGGCGATGCGCGGGGAGTTGCCGGAGGGCTGGGATGCGCAATTGCCTGTCTTTACCCCCGAGGACGGAAAAATTGCTACGCGTGAAGCATCCGGTAAGGCGATTAACGCTCTTGCGAAAGCCGTTCCGTTTTTCCTGGGCGGCTCCGCCGATTTGGCATCGTCCAACAAAACGGCCATTAAGGACGAGAAACATTTTAAGCGCGGGCAGTATGAAGGGCGCAACATCTGGTTCGGGGTACGCGAGCATGCGATGGCCGCAGCCATGAACGGAATGGCGCTACACGGTGGTGTCAAGGTGTATGGCGGCACGTTCCTTGTGTTTGCCGATTATCTCCGTCCAGCGATGCGTCTGTCGGCTCTGATGGATGTGCCGGTGATTTATGTGCTGACGCATGACAGCATCGCAGTCGGAGAAGACGGACCGACGCATGAGCCGATTGAGCATGTGCCGTCACTGCGGGTTATTCCGAATATGATCGTTCTGCGTCCGGCGGATGCGAACGAGACAGTGGCCGCTTATCGGTTTGCGGTGAGCCGCAGCAAAGGGCCGGTGTCCATGGTTCTTTCCCGCCAGGGGCTGCCGGTCCTCCCTGGCACAAAAGAAAAGGCAGCCGAATCTGTTGCCCGCGGTGCTTATGTGCTCTCTGACGCCAACGGTACGCCGGATATCATTCTGCTTGCGTCTGGTTCGGAAGTGAGCTTAGCGATGGAGGCGAAGCAAAAACTCGAAGAGAGCGGGCATGGTGTGCGTGTTGTCAGCATGCCGAGCTGGGAACTGTTCGAACAGCAGTCGCAGTCTTACAAAGACGAAGTGTTGCCGCCGAATGTGAAAGCGCGTGTCGCCATCGAGATGGCACATCCGCTCGGCTGGGAGCGCTATGTAGGAGACAAAGGCGCGATCCTTGGTATCTCGAAGTTTGGTGCGTCGGCTCCAGGCGAAAAAATCATGGAGGAATACGGATTTACACCGGAAAATGTCGTGGCGATAGCGGAACGTGTATTACATCAATCAATAGATTGATATTGTGGAAAGTATACGGGAGCGTATAATGAAACGCTCCTGTTTTTTGTATAATAAAGAATATAGATTTTCGGATAGAGGGAATATTGAGATGGCAATATATTTTTTGCTTTTTTCGTGGTAATATTTATTTTCGAGAACTTTTAAAGTCTAGAGCGAGGATCAGATATAGAAATATATAAATTTGGTAAACTTGGAGGTAGCAATGGAACTTTTAGAAGTATTTAAAGCTTTATCCAATGAAACGAGACTGCAGATCGTACAGTGGTTAAAAAATCCTGAAATCCACTTTTCTAAACCGCAAAACGGGGATATACACAAGGATGGTGTTTGCGTGAGCGACATCCATAAGAAAGTTGGCTTATCACAATCTACAGTATCCCTTTACTTATCAATGCTGCAAAATGCCGGATTAATAAAATCAAAACGAATTGGGCAATGGACTTATTATAAAAGAGATGAGGAAAACATCAAACAAATTAAGGAGATACTATCCAGGGATTTGTAAATCAAAATTCTCCTTTATCTCCTGTAATGGTAAATATCATTACCATTACAACTTGACCTTGAACATCTCTTTTTTTTATATTATTATATCTATAATTATAGATATATAAATATATTAAGTGTATAAAGGAGACGACTATGAACCAGTTTAATCAGCATAGAGGATATTCACGCATGTTTCAGGAAAATAATCTGACTCTCGGGCTATTCTTTCCTCTGGAAGCCTACGAGGGGAGTATTCCGGAGATGGACATTGAAAAACAAATAAAGCTGGCAAAAAGAGCAGAGGAGCTAAATTTTGCCGCATTGCACGTCAGGGATGTTCCGTTATATGATCCTTATTTCGGTGATGTGGGTCAAATTTATGATCCCTGGGTCTATCTGGGATATATCGCTGCCCATACCAAAAGGATTGCCCTGGGCACCGCAAGTATAATTCTAACCTTGCGTCACCCGCTGCATGTGGCTAAAGCAGCGGCTTCCATCGATAAAATATCCGGAGAACGTCTTGTTCTTGGAGTCGCGACCGGAGATCGTCCGATAGAATTCCCGGCCTTTTCGGTTGGTTTTGAAGAGCGCAGCACTTTGTTTCAAGAAGCCATATCGGTAATGAAAACAGTGTGGAGGGAGAATTTCCCTGCTATCAGGTCGTCACGGGTCGATCTTTCGAACGGGGATATCCTGCCCAAACCGCGTTTATTCAATATTCCCGTGCTGGTAACCGGTCACAGCTCTCAGTCTCCCGAGTGGATTGCCCAAAACAGCGACGGGTGGCTTTACTATCCGCGAAATCCTAAATTCCAGGCGGAGCTGATTGCAAATTGGCGTTCTCTTACTGATCAATTTAAACCGTTTAGCCAGTCCCTCTATATAGATTTGACAGAGGATCCGGATTATGCGCCAGTCCCCATTCATTTAGGCTTCCGGATAGGGCGCAAACCTCTCATTGAATTTTTGCAGAATCTAAAAATTTTGGGTGTCAATCATGTGATTATCAACTTAAAATATGGCCAGCGTCCTGCTGAAGAAGTGATAGAAGAATTAGGTGAAGAAGTTCTTCCGCACTTTCCCGCAATAACCGGCGAGTGACGGTTTTATTGAAGGAATAAAATCATTCCCCTGTGCGTACGAAGGCGGCTAAAAGGACGCAAAAACTAAAAAAGGAGGAGAGTTATGAAGGTACTTACCATTATTGCTCATCCAAGAAAAAGCTCATTAACATTTGCTGTGGCAAACCGTTTTGTAGAAGGGCTTAAAGACGCAAATCATGAAGTGGAATTGTTAGATTTATACAGGGAAGGGTTTAACCCTGTGCTGTTTGAACAAGACGAGCCTGATTGGGATGACCCTAATAAAGAATATTCTTCATTAGTTAATAAAGAAATGGAACGAATGAAGCGAAATGATGCGTTGGCATTTATTTTTCCAGTCTGGTGGTATAGCATGCCCGCTATCATGAAAGGTTATATAGACAGGGTCTGGAACTATGGATTCGCGTATGGTAACAGTAAGCTCCCTCATCAAAAAGTTTTATGGATTGGTTTAGCAGGAGAAACGGAACAACAGTTTCAAAAACGAAATTTTGATAAGATGCTTGAGCAGTATTTAAATGTTGGATTAGCCCAGTTTACAGGTATCGCAGATTCTAAGGTAGCATTACTTTATGATTCTCTAGGGGAAGAAGGGGGAGAAGATCATTTTGAGAAGTTGCTGATTCATGCATATAATTTAGGACTTCACTATACTGAGAGTAAAGATAATACGAGTAATTAATTCTGTAAATTATCAGATATAGAGCATCCCATCTTGTTTTAGAGGGGTGCTTTTTCTATAAGTATCAATTAAAGCACTGGTACGGGGAAAAAGACAGAGATAAATCGTATTATTAGTTCTAATTACTCTTTTTTTAATGTGATTAAATGCGAAATCAGGATTATATTTCGCAGAAAAAATATTATGATATACTTCTTATGAATTGATTTCAAAGTACCTTTTTGTATCTAATGGGAAAAATATCAAATTACTATAGAGGGGTATTATGAAAAAAGAACCTTGGTATGCTGCTGAATCCAAGCTCAGGTGTAAGAGATTAGGTATGGATCCGGCGGTTCCTCCTTCTTTTTCCGCCAGGATTAGTGAAGAAGAATTGGCGAAAAGACGTTCAAAGCATGAAGAGATACTTTCGGTAGTAGATGTCTTTGTAAATAGAATGTTTGAGCAGACAAAGGAAATTCCCCTGCTTATTGTGATTACAGATAACACCGGTTGCATTTTGGAGGTCACCGGCGATGAGATGATTAAAAGCACTATGATGAAGTTGGGGATTAATGTAGGTCTTCAGTTTAAGGAGGAGGATGCGGGAACGAACGGAGTGACTCTTGCGTTGCAGCATCGTCAACCGATTCAAATTATCGGAGATGAGCACTACCATAATTTCCTGCACGAGTCGGCCTGTTACACGGTTCCTTTTCAGTGCCCGGATAGTGAAGAAATGCTTGGCACCCTTACGGTGATGACTGCTGTTACAGAGCATACTCCTTTTCTGCTGTCTATGTTATGCACGGTTACAGATGCCATTGAAAGAGAGCTTCTTCTGCGGAAAAAGAACAGAAGACTACATCTATTAAACCAAATTATGGTCGAAGCTACAACGAACGGAATTATTGTTACCGATAAAGAGGGTTTTATTACGGAGTATAACAAATTTGCTCAGAAAATTACGGGGTGGAAAAGGGAACAGATACTTGGAAATTCTGTTCAGAATCTGCAGCCATTCGGCCATTATATCAAGTGCCTTCTCCAAACGGGAGAGAGATTTGAGGACATCGAATTGGTATTTAAAAATAGAGAGACACAAAACGATGTTGTCTGTTTGCTGGATGTTCATCCTATCTATGACAAAAAATCCAAACTCGTAGGTGCTTTCTGCCAGTTCCGCGATATTACGGAGCGGTACAAAGCCAAAGAGCGAATGGATTATATGGCTCACCATGATGATTTGACAGAATTGCCAAACCGCAGATTCTTCGTGAAAAAGCTAAATGAAAGATTAAAGCTTGCGCAAGAGAGCAAGGAAACTTTTTCGATTATGTTTTTAGATTTGGATAGATTTAAACTCATCAATGATACACTCGGGCATAATACAGGAGATTTGGTCCTCGGTATCGTGGCTAAGCGATTAAAAACCTGTCTGTCTGAACAGGATATTGTCGCCAGGATGGGGGGAGATGAGTTTACGATTCTTCTCCAGGAAACCGTGTGTATGGAAGAGGCGGAAAGAATAGCCGGGAAGATTATTGAGGAACTAAGAAAGCCTCTCTTTATTAATGGGAATGAATTTTATCTTACTGCAAGCATTGGCATTGTATTTTACCCGCATGACGGCAAAAATGCCGAGATACTGATGAAGCATGCTGATATTGCTATGTACCAGGCAAAAGAGCGCGGTAAGAACAGTTATGTGGTATATAAACCCTCGCAGGATAACGGAATGGAGCAGCTTATTCTGGAAAGCTCCCTGCGCAAAGCGATCGGAAACAATGAATTTATTGTTTACTACCAACCGCAAATCGATTTGCGCACAGAGAGAATCGTAGGGGTTGAAGCGCTGATACGATGGAAGCACCCGCAGCTCGGTATGGTATCACCTGCAAAATTTATTCCTTTAGCGGAAGAGACGGGAATGATAACCCAGATAGGTGAATGGGTGATGAAAGAGGCGTGCCGACAAAACAAAAAATGGCAGGATATGGGGCTTCCCCTGGTGAGAGTATCCGTTAACCTCTCGACACGCCAATTTTCAAAACAGGATATAACGCGGGTCGTTACGGATGTTCTGCAGGAAACGGGGCTAAACCCCGGTTATTTAGGGCTTGAAATTACGGAATCAATGACGATGAATGTGGAGCATGCCGTGCATACGCTAAGGGATTTGAAAAACCTTGGTGTGCAAATAAGTATGGATGACTTTGGCACAGGATATAGTTCACTATATTATTTAAAGAAATTTTCGATTGATCACTTAAAAATTGACCAATCTTTCGTACGCGATATTATGATAGATTCCAGCGATGCCGATATCGTATCGACCATTATTTCCATGGCTCATAATCTCGGGATCAAGGTGATAGCGGAAGGGGTAGAGACAGAAGAGCAGCTTTGTTATTTGAAGGAACAAGGATGTGAAGAGGTTCAGGGCTATCTTTACAGTCCGCCGCTGCCCGCTCATGAAATAGAAAGTTTGCTGCGTGGAGCAAAGCTAAAAAAAACAATATAGTTAATACAAAAAGGGGAAGAGTAGCATGAAAAAGAAAGTATACACTGTCCTGGTAGAGAATTTTAGAGAGTGGGGCGTAGAGCATGTTTTTGGAATCCCGGGAAAGTCGATTTCTCCGCTTATGCTGGAAGTCAACAGTAAGGGCATTGAATATGTGCTGAGTCGACATGAAGCGGGGGCAGGTTTCGAGGCGGCAGGGTATGCGCTAATGAAAAAAACGGTAGGTATCGCGATTGGAACGTCAGGGCCTGGTGGAACGAATTTTCTCACTGCCGCCGCCCAGGCGAAAGAGCATGAGATTCCGGTATTATTCATTACAGGGCATCCTTCCATGCAGGAGACAGGCCAGGCATTAGGCCAGGATTCGAGTCATTTCGGAGTGGATCTTGTGAAAATGTTTGAACCGGTTACAAATTTCAGCGGATTTGTGTCGCGTGGCGATCTTCTGCACAGTTATCTTCACCATGCCTTAGAGAAAGCGTGGACAGGCACAAAGGGACCTGTTCATCTGTGCATCCCTTTTGATGTATTGATGGAAGAGATTGAAACTTTTTTACTCCCTTTACCTAATCACGTTTCTTCCGTGATATCTTCCGGACTGGAACAGGTGATTTCCCTGTTAAATGAAGCAAGGAAGCCTGTGCTTTTTATTGGGAAAGGGACCGTGGCAGCGGAAGCTTATGAAGAAGTACGTATTTTGGCTGAGCATTGGCGAATTCCTGTGATTACGGCGCCCGGAGGAAAAGGGGCCTTTCCAACATTCCATCCTCTGTGCCTGGGGGGATTTGGGCTTGGCGGTACGGAAAAGGCGTCCAACTACTTGCGCTCCGGTGTCGATGTAATGGTTGTTGTCGGTTCGAGATTATGTGATATGGACTTATCGGGATTTGATAAGGAAATGTATCCCGAGAAAGTGGTGCAGTTTGAACAGGACCTTACGTTTATAGGAAAATCAATTCCCGTTCCTACCTATCCTGTGCTTGGTGATATTCGACAAAACTTGCGGCAAGTAATAGAGAAGGCGGGAGCTTCTTCCCGCGATGACGATGATGTTCCTGTAATAGAAATAGAGAACATGAATGCAAAGAGTGCCGGTTTATTGTCTGCTGTTCAGGCGATAAAATCGCTTCGCTCTTCATTGCCGGAAGACGCGGTTTTGTTTGGGGACGCCGGCAGTCATACGTTCTACGCGGTGCGCCACTACGATATCTATAAACCGGGAACGTTTTATTTGGATGAGGTGTTCCTGGCAATGGGACATGCCATTGGCTATGCCATTGGGGCAAAAACGGCAGCGCCAGAGAAAGTGATTGCTTGTATAACGGGCGATGGATGCATGATGATGCATGGAACGGAGATTTCTACAGCGGTGAATCATCGGATTCCTGTTTTATTTATTGTATTGAATAACGGCCGGCTTGATATGGTGGATAAAGGGATGTCGTACAATACGGGCCGCTCGGTAGGAGCCGTCTATGATGTTCCTTTGAATGTAAGCAAGTTTGCTCAATCTATGGGCGCTTACGCTGCTTGCTGCCATACAGAAAACGATATTCGGGAAGCGATCGCTTCGGCTTTGAAAGCGAACGGTCCGACTGTGATTGAGATTATGGTGAATCCAATGGAAGTCCCGCCAATTTTGACAAGATTGCTAACGATGGCCTAACCTGCCGCATTCTATTAAGGAAATGAGAGGTAAATCAATGATGTCTTCTGCACGTTATGAAGCTGGTATGGAAACACTGAGAAAGATGGTAAGTGAGGAAATCCTTTCTCAGACAGTAGAGCACGTTAAGAAATTCGATCCGGATTTTTCTAATATGATTGTGGAATTTGCTTTCGGTGATATTTATTCCCGCCCCGGGCTTGATCTTAAACAGCGGGAGCTTATCACAATCGCTTCTCTTATTACGCAGGGAGCGGAATCCCAACTGTCGTTTCATATTCATGGCGCTCTTAAAGCAGGCCTTACACCAAAAGAGATTGTGGAAGCCGTCATGCATTGTGTACCTTACGCTGGATTTCCAAAAGCCCTGGGTGCTTTGGGAGTTGTGATGAATATATTCAATGAGCTTGGCATTAAGCATAGATAAAATAAAGACAGGCTGGATGATGAGATGTCATCCGGCCTGTTTTTATTTTTTAATAAAAAATCATTTATCTGAATAATTACAAAAAATGGGTAATAAGCTATAAATGAGCAAAAACAGCTAAAGATATTTACAGTAAAAGTAGACAAACATCACCTTATGCTAGTTTTAGCTGAGCTAAAATCAAGAGCAAAATATACACGGTTACATGGAGAGCTTGTTATCTTAAGAAATTTTATTTTGTCATACCGATAGATAGGACAATAGGTATGCAGAGTCTTAGGGGGAACCTCATGAAGAGGCTATTATTTTTCACGCTCACCGCACTTTTTGTGGTTACTGTCATTTTTCTTCAAAAGGAGTTAGAGTCGGATGTGCGGAATACTGTAGATATGAAGGAAAAATACGTAGATATCAGCAAATTTGGAGCTAAAGCGGATGATGAAATCGACGACTCTCAGGCAATTATGGATGCGATACGAACAGTGGATAATGCAGGAGGCGGTATCGTCCATATTCCGGAAGGCACCTATAAGCTTACTTCTGTCAACGTGGCTGTAACTCACCCAATTTCAATCACAGGCGAGCAGGGCACCGTGCTTGACGGGAAACAGTCTACAAAACAATATTTATTTAATATTGAGGGAACTAGAGAGAAATTAGCACCACTGCTTGCTGACGCAGTTAAGAATGAGAAAACGATTCAGGCAGCGCTTTCCGTAAAACCCGGGGATATTGTTTTGTTTCGTTCGAACGAGCTGTTCAATCCCGTGCGTAACTACTATTACCGCGGGGAAATGGCAGAAGTAGAATCTGTATCCGGAAGTGAGATGACTTTTAAAAACGGATTGTTTGACGCTTACCGCTCCTCATCTACCGTCATCTACAAACTGAATATGCCAAAGATAAGCATAACAGGGCTGAAAATTATACGCGATTCCAACCATGCCGGACTTACCATAAATTACGCCAGGAATGTATATCTCAGCAATGTCGAAGTATTCGGAGCACGTGAGAGAGGCATCGGAGTATCTTAATATATACGGCGGGACGATCGAAAACATTGAAGCCAGTGATTGTTGGTACGAGGGAAGAGGAACAAGCTACGGACTATCTATCGCTTCCTCCCAGCACCTAACCGTCCGGAATAGCTGGCTGCACGGCGGAAGACACGGAATTTCTCTCGGAGGTCAGGAACCGGTACGAGACATTTTAATTACAAATAATGTTATCGATAACTGTACCGACTCCCGGGTGGGTGCTTTTAACACGCACGAAAACGTGGAATATATCACAGTGTCTGAAAATCGTATTCTTAATGACGTTTCTACCGTCGGAGACCATCTTGTTTATGAGGATAACGACATTGAATTAAGAACCGATTATCCGGAAATCATCGTGAAGCAAAACTGGCATTTAGAGCATCTGGTGTTTCGTAATAACAGGATTACATCACCCAGTTACGGAAGTTTACTTGAGACATACCTGTCTTCCCTCGAAGTGAAAGAGTTCATTATCGAAGGAAACACAATTCGTTCCGATTTGGCGGGAATAGGTATTAAACCCCGCATGAAAACAGCAATAAATACTAAAATTAAAAATGTAACCATTAAGAATAACGATGTCGTGTCTACTAAAGACAGCGCCATCTCCATACGTGCTCAGGAGGGAACGACCATTGCAGTCGAGAATATGGAGATTGACGAGGGAACGTATAAGTCCCTCTATAACAAAGGGATTTTCTCTCAGGTATTCCCTTTCTCGGGAAGCGTTACGATTTCTAATACTAAGATCAGCACGGAGAAAGCGGCTGAGTATGGTATGCTGCTGATTAATTTCAGCCAGATTGCTATTGACGGTTCTAACCTTCAGGGTCCTGCAAATCTGGGTTCCTATAATTGCTTTCAGTATGCGGATAGCGTAATAGTTAGGAATAGCACTCTCGGCAACTGGGGTTATAAGAATGGGGTTCGGACCTATAATGTTCCTCGTGTACAGTTGGAGAATAACGCTTACATAAATACTCCTTCATAATGTTTGATTTTATCCAAGAATACTACAGGCCAGATGATATATTCTCATCCGGCCTCTCTTTATTTTACCTATGCTTAATGCCAAGCTCATTGAATATATTCATTACAACTCCAAAGTTGCTGGATTCGTTTTTTAGCTGTAAAATTTGGATCGTTCGATTCTTTCCAGGTTTTTGTGTGCTGGTAGGTAATGTTGGCTTCCTCTAAAATCACGCGAATGGTTTCGATGCGAATAGATTTGCCAGGCCTTTTTTATTCCGCGATGAATAAGGGTGTTTATTTCCAAGATCTGATTAGATGATCCTGGGTCTATTTGTGAGAATACCAGCTTCAAGATAATTTACTCTTTTAATAAAACATCATCTCTTGTATAAGTATCTACATTTTTTGCAGTAGCAAAATATCGATATCCACTCGTTCCATTACTTCTAGATGATATAAGCTGTACACAGTATACATATCTTCCATCATTATATTTGTAAATTGTAATGTAGGACGTTGAATGATAAGGATTTTTATTGGAGGGAGAAATTAATTTGTCTAGATAACCAGCAGAAGTAAGATCATCTAAGTTTAGTTGACACTTTTGTACTGTAGGCCATGCTACTTCAAATTTAGGATTTTCAGTTGCTATATATTGTTTTGCTGCAGCGGCCACTTGTTTAGCACTCGCGATTATGGCATCCTTTTTTGCATTGTCGATAATATTTCCGACTACTGGAATAGCAATTGCAAAAATGATTCCTAAAATTACGATTGTGGTAAGGAGTTCAATTAGGGTAAGTCCCTTTTGATTTTTTAATATTCCCATAAAAGATCACCAAGACCATTTTAGTATTAATTTGTATATTTTGTTGATATTTAACAGCCAGTACAACGTAATATGAAGTTTCAATCTTTCTGTTCGCTACTTAATGTATTATCCGAATAATTTTTTGTATAGATACCCTGAGGAAAAGCAAGCAGCCATATTGTTTTTAAAGTAATAATGAAATCTAGCCATATTGAATAATTTTCTATATAGTAAATATCTAGTCGTATCCGTTCATCCCAATTAATGGAATTCCTCCCGTGAACCTGTGCATATCCTGTAATACCGGGTTTCATATTCAGTCTGCGTATTTGTTCATCAGTGTATTTTTCAACTTGATATAACAAAGTAGGCCTTGGGCCGATAAAACTCATATCCCCTTTAACAATATTGAAGAATTGAGGAATTTCATCCAAACTCCATTTCCTTAATATTTTACCTATATTCGTAATCCTTGT
>Ga0310837_100778_pt1 | contig 18544 bp, 18 predicted proteins | sample SM_ome_5_FD_201315 | JGI IMG/M metagenome (GOLD analysis project Ga0310837, IMG submission 201315) | Sorghum-adapted microbial communities enriched on stacked mutant (SM) sorghum from Joint BioEnergy Institute, Emeryville, California... ...
TAATGAATCAATGAACATCATCAAAACAATAAGTCTTAAGGGATTAATAACAAACGCAGTGTTTCACAACGATCGTTTATATGTTACAGCAAATGAAATGTTAAACGAACAGGATAGCTATCTCCACAAAATTGATTTGATAACATATAAAACACTCACAATCAATCTGGATGGGCAAGCGGCACGCTCCCTTGACGCCGATGATAAAAACGTGTACGTTGGATTATTTAATCCAAGGCATACAAATTTGGTAATTTACAGAGCGGATACACTGGAAAAATTATCACATGTAAAAGTGCCTCCAGCTCCATATAAACTGAAGTTATTCAAAGACAAATTGTATATTCTTCATTTTGACATCACCAGCTTCTTTGGAAGGATACTAACTATCGTTGATACAAATACGAAATCTGTAACTAGTCATTCCATTCCGCTGCTTGCCGACGATTTTCATATAACGAACCATGAATTAATCTTATCCTCCTCCGTAGAGGATTCATTATTTGTGTTATCGTCGGATTCTCTGGAAATCAAAGAAAAGAAACCTTTTAACGGATTACTTTCAAATACTGTTGTAACAGAAAATGGGGTGAAAAATTAGTTCCGGGATCGTACCTAAATGTCATTTTAAAAGGCATGGCCATCCTTTATTGGATGGCCGCTTGCATTGCTTTCGCGATCATCAAGAAAGCTTCACGCTTATCGCAAAGTGGCTGATACGGAACGAGTAGCCCCAATTCCGTTTGCCACACTAACCGCCCGCTGCACATGCGACTTCGAAGCTACGCCTATCCAGTAAGAAGGCTTTCCGCTTTCCATTCCGGGCTCATCCATGAGCTTCCCTCCAAGCGTCGCACAGGTGCTGCTTTTGGAGTAAATGATGGCGATAATGCATCTCGATAAGCCGAAACCATTCCAACGCGTTTAATCCGCCAAATCGCGGATGGAGAACCGTATTTCGAACGATCTCCTTACCCGGTTCTGATTGCCTCTGGGCAACCGGATCAAACACCGACGCTACTATGGGTTCAATCTCGACCATTCGACGCAGCGTATCCTGCAATCCGGCGACAAGTTGTTCCTTGCTCTCCGGTTGCGGCGGCGTATATTGCGGGGACGGGGGGAGTTGGATTCGCTCAGGCGGGAAGCTCTCCCCCTTGAACAGATCCTCTCCCCACTTCGTCTTTCCCGCCTGTGAGACTTCCGGGCTGCCTCCCGGTTCAAGGCACAATGCGACGTTCCTCAAATGCAATTGCGCGGAACGGATCAGGTGCATGTACATCTGACCAAGCGACCATTCGTCCTCCGCCGGCTTCCAAAGCAGTTGTTCAAGAGTCAAGCCATCCAATTCTCGCATATAACCGCTGACAGTCTCCTCAAATTTGCTCAACGTCTCTTTCGTATCCATCGCCAAACCCGGCTCCTTTCAGCTTTAGTTGAATCCAGCATACAAAAACGCTACTGACAACAGTTTGTCAGTAGCGTTCGATCATTTTTTTGATTTCTTCGCGCACCTGTTCGCGCAGCGATTCCGGTTCCAGCACACGCACCGCTGCACCCCATCCGAGCGTCCATTGAAGGAGGTCCTCCACCCGCCGGACGCGAAACGTCGCCAGCCAGCCTTCTTCTCCCGGCTCGAACGACTCCATGTAGAAATTGTCCGATTCCTGAACCCGATCCGCGATGGCATGGTCCACCAACATGCGGACCGTCACATTTCGATCGTCTATCGGCCGATGATCCTGAAAGCTAAAACCCGGAACGATTCTGAACGAGTCTTCCAGTACAACAAGCTCTTTTATGCGAGACAGCCGAAAGTGCCGGATGTCCTGCCTCAGCTCACAGAACGCAACAAGGATCCACACCCCTTTGGAAAAAACAAGCCCGTAAGGATCAACCGTTCGTTCGCTATGGCGATTTCCGTCCGGACCCGGCAAGTTTTTGGAGTAGCGGAAACGGATCTTGCGCTTCCGCAGAATCGCCTGGCGCAACTGTTCGAACGTCTCCTTTTCCTGCCCGCGCACTTTCGACCCTTTTTCATTCAGCAGTCGAATCGTCGATCTGATCCGTTCGGTCTCCTTTCGTACTTTCTCCGGTAAAATCGCCTCGATCTTCTCTTTCGCACTGCGGGCCTTCGCGGCGTACTCAGCATCCAGCCCCATTTTTACGAAATCAGCTCCGATGAGCAGCGCTACCGCTTCTTCCTCTGTAAAGCTGACAGGAGGAAGAAAATAGCCCTCCATTAAGGAGTAGCCTATTCCCGGCGCACCGGCTACCGGAACACCCGCTTCGCTTAGCGCCTGAATGTCACGGTAAATCGTGCGGATACTCGTCTCGAACTTGCAAGCCAAATCCTCAGCGCGCAGCACGCCTTTACGCTGCAGCTCAATCACGATGGCCAACATCCGATCAGTTTTCTTCACATCGACCGCTTCCTTTTTTTCAAATTTCAATAGGGCATCAAATACAGGTTGAGCCGGTTCCATTTTCCGCTTTACAATCACTTGTGATATGCCTCAGCGTGTCACACCAAAGCAAATAAGAATGGCGCCCGATTGGACGCCAGCAGATATTAGTGAGTTTCCGTATATTTTTTAAAATTGTCCAGAATCGATTGCCAGCCTGCTTGCTGATACTCAACGGGGTGAATGTCTTCCGCATCGAACGTTTCGACGACCTCGGTTTCGTTTCCTCGGGCAGTGAAGATGATCTCAACTTTTCTCCCATCCCCCATTGTGTATGAGATTTCCTCATGTAATTTCACGACATCGTATGTTCCCCCAAAATCAAAGCCCATACTGCCATCTTTCGCTTCCATCCTGGTAACAAACTTGCCGCCGACCCGCAAATCATTTTCCGCTCTTGGCGCATGCCAATCATCCGAAGCCTGATTCCACTTCGTGATGTGTTCCGGCTCGGTCCAATACTTCCAGACCTTTTCCACCGGCGCCTGAATGACTGCCCGTACGGTTGCTTTCTTTGGTTTGCTGGTTCCCATTTTAACGTACACCTCATTTCATCAGAATCGGATTTTTGTTTCTCATATCATTAGACGAAATAAGCTTCTGAAATTCATCGGTGTATTTGTTCGGGAAGCCCAAAGCGAGTAAATAATTTTGCGTGAATAAAATTTTGGGTGTGCAAAATTTTACCCTCTTTTATTACCAGAACATGAATGCCCCAGGGAACCAGGACGGACTTATTGTCACTTGGCATATATTGCGCAAATGCAGGATAACCGCCATTCACCGTAATCGGCAATAGTCGGGAGCCTTCGCAATGCCAACGAGTTGCGGTAAAAAACTTGAACAGATTGTCCTTGCCGCGGACCCACATCTCGAAAGGCGGCATGGACAGGCACCCGTCTTCATGAAACAACGCCACCAGCGCATCAATATCAAATTGTTCAAAAGCATCCACATACCGCGAGAGCAGCTCTTGGTCCGGTTCAGCATCCATCATGCAGAGCTCTTCGGAGCGAAGCTCGGCCCGGTCCATCGTCTCTCTCGCTCTTTGCAAGGCACTGTTAACGGCTGCAGGTGTTATCCCTAGCGCCTCCGCAATCTGCCTTGCAGACCACTCGAATACATCCTTCAAAATAAGTACTGCACGTTGACGGGGAGGTAGTGTTTGCAGAAGGGCAAGAAAGCAAAGTTGAAGCGTATCTTTCCGCAGCACAACATGTTCCGGGTCACCTGCAAAATCTGGAGCAGGCCAGATCCATGACGATTCAGGCAACGTCTCGCGAGGCTCGATGATCGAAACAGCCGGGTCAAATATGTCAACAGGAAGGGCACGGCGTTTGGCTTGCCTCAGCTTGTCTATACATACGTTTGACGCGATGCGGTAGATCCACGTTTTGCGCGAAGATTGTTGTCTGAATGAATCCCAACTCCGCCAAGCGCGAGTGTAGGTTTCCTGAACTGCATCATCCGCGTCTACGATCGATCCCAACATCCTATAGCAGAACGATGTCAACTCAGGCTTTAACTTCTCAAAGAGTTCAAGATCAAGTGAGGATTCGTTCATCTTAGGCCTCCTTTTGAGTGATTGCCTGATGACGATCTAGGTCCATGCTACATTCGATAATCTGGTTACTTCATCGTAACCGCTTCCGTTACTTGTGGTAAGGCTCTCCGCGGTTGATCCGATACGCCCGATACACCTGCTCCAGCAGGATCAACCGCACCAGTTGATGGGGAAACGTCATCTTGGAAAACGACAGCAGCACGTCCGCCCGCTTCAGTACCTCCGGCGAGAGGCCCAGCGAGCCGCCGATGACAAACGCCACCTGGCTTTTGCCGTACGTAGCCAGGCGGTCCAACTCGCTGGCCAGCTTCTCGGACGACCACATCTGCCCTTCGATGGCGAGCGCGATCACGTACTGGTCGGGTTTGAGCTGGGCGAGGATGCGCTCTCCCTCCTTGCGCTTCACCTGCTCCATCTCGACTTCGCTGAGCACTTCCGGCGCTTTTTCGTCGGCCACCTCCACCACCTGCAGCTTGCAGTAGGCGGAGAGGCGCTTGCTGTATTCGTTGATTCCTTCACGCAGGTATTTTTCTTTCAGCTTGCCCACGGCGACCACGGTAATGTTCATGGGCTACATTCCTTTCACGCGCAGGAGAGCAATTTTGCCCTCGGCACCGCACACCCGGCAGCGCTTGTCCAGGGGGCCGCCTTCCACTTCCTCGGCCCGATACGTATCCGGCGCCGCCTCAAATTGATCCACGTACTCGTCGATCTCCTGGTCGACGTGCTCCATGCAGGCAAACCGCACCGGGTGTGCCGGATGCAGTTCCACCTCTGTTCCCGCGATGCGGATCGTTTGTGCGGTAGGCTGTTCGTTTGTGTTTCTGGTCTTCTGCTCCATGTGTTTCCGCTCCTTTTCCTGTTCGTTACCCGTCCTTATTCTACCCCAGTTCCAGGAAAGGTCAAATGACGCTGTCCGTTCCGGAAAAACGCCTCTGCCATTCCCCGCGAAAGGAGGCGGGCCGACCGGATCGCCAGGTATGGTCCGGAATCCCGCCCGCCTTTCCTACAGAATCGGCGACAGCAGCCGCGTCAGCGACTCTTTCAGGCGGACGACAACCGGCCGCTGCTCGTACGCCTCCAAGGTCACTTCCGTACAGACGGCCAGGTCCTGACGGAAAATCTGTTCAAGATGGGTAGCCAAATCCGTATCAAACAGAAAGGCATTCGTCTCAAAATTGATCTTGAAGCTGCGAATGTCCAGGTTGGCACTGCCGACCGAGGCGATTTCGCCGTCGACGACCATCATTTTGGCGTGCAGGAAGCCCTTGTCGTACCGGAAGCAGCGGACGCCGCTCTTCAACAGTTCGCCGATGTAGGATTGGGACGCCCAGTAAACCAGTTTGTGGTCGGCGCGGCCGGGGATCATGACCCGGACGTCGACCCCGGACATGGCTGCCATCTTCAAGGCCGTCAGCAAGCTGTCGTCCGGGATCAGGTAAGGTGTCTGCACATAGATGCGCTTTTTTGCCTTGTAGATCATTTTCAGGTAGCCGTGCTTGATTTGCTGCTTTTCCGAATTGGGACCGCTGGACACGATCTGGACGCCCACGCTGCCGGCCGGGATCGGTTCGGGGAAGTACCGCGGCCGCTCCTCCATCCGCCGCGTCGCGGACAGGTTCCAATCGAGGAAAAAGCGGGCCTGCAGCATGGGAACGGCACCGCCGGTCAGCTTCAGATGGGTGTCCCGCCAGTAGCCGAGCCGTTTGTGCAGTCCCAGGTACTCGTCGCCGATGTTGAATCCGCCGATGAAGCCGGTCCTGCCGTCGATGACGGCGATTTTCCGATGGTTGCGGAAGTTGACCCAGATATTCACGTAGGGAATCCGCGACGGGAAGAACGCGGCCACCTGTCCGCCCTCCTTCACCAGCGGGCGGAAGAAGCGGGTAGACAAGTGGGAGCCGATCGCGTCGTACAGCAGTCGAACCTCCACTCCCTGCCGCGCCTTGTCGGCCAGGGCCCGGATGAGCCGTCTGCCCAGTTCGTCATTGCGAAGGATGTAGGTCGTAATATGGATATGGTCACGCGCTTCGCCGATACTCTGAAACAGCGCGTCAAACAGGCTGCTGCCGTCGGTAAACACCTCGACGGCGTTGTCTTGGGACAGCAGCGCGGCGTCACTGGCCGCATTCATCAGGATCATATCCCGATGATCGCGCATGGCCGGATCGCGAAAGGACAGCGTTCCGTTTTCCAGCTGCCGCATCTGCTGCTCCACCGCCTCCTGAAACCGGGAAAACTCGCCTTCGCGCAGCCTGTACAGCTTCCGCCTCGTCAATTTCTGTCCAAACAGCAGGTAAAACACGAATCCCAGGCCGGGCAAAAACAACAACACCATCAGCCACGCCCAGGTGGCGGCAATGTTGCGCCTCTCCATAAAGATGAGAATCGCCGCCAGCAGCAGGTTGGCTATCGTCAAGAGGGAAACGATTTGTTGAAACAGTTCCATATCCCACATCCGTCCCTTTGCCTCGGACGCTCCCATCTGCGGGGGACCGGGCACAAGGTGTCTCCTTTTCGCTCCACATTTCTTTCATTGTAACACGATGTACGGTGCTGCATGCACTTGGTCACAAGCAGCAGGCCCGGATAGCGGATGAATAGGAAAAAGGGGTGCCGATCCGGTCGACACCCCTGTGAGGGAGGAAGCGCAGTTGGTTTTTCTCGTAGCAATCGCGTGAGCAGTCCGGTTGGAACTACGTCACCGCTCCGGCGTATTGCCCAGAGTGGCGGTCGTTGTTTTCAGGAAGCCGTCCCGGTAGTAGGTGATTTCGATCTTGTCACCCGGCTTCTTGTTCAGGGTCAGGTATTTGCGCAGTTGGGCGGCGTTGTTGATTTCCTTGCCGTCCAGCTTGACGATGACGTCATACATGCGCAGGCCAGCTTGACCGGCCGGCGAGAATCTGGTCACTTCGTCGCGAATGACGACGCCTGCTTTCACGCTGTCCGGCAGATTCAGCGTCTCTTTCCAGTGATAACGAGGAACGTTGGTCAAATCGTAAGGCGCAATGCCCAGATACGGTCGTTTCAATTGGCCGTACTGCATCAGTTGGGCGACAATCGTCTTCACGTCGTTGATCGGGATGGCAAAGCCCAGACCCTCAATACCTTCCTGGGAAATCTTCAGCGTATTGATTCCGATTACCTGTCCGTAGATGTTGACCAGCGCACCGCCGCTGTTCCCCGGGTTGATCGCCGCGTCCGTCTGCAGGACGTCCAGCTCCCAGTCATCCTGCCCGTCCTTGTCCACGTCAATCGGCATGGAGCGCTGCAGCGAACTGATAATGCCCTGTGTAACGGTGCGGGAGAACTCCATGCCAAGCGGGTTGCCGATGGCGATCGCCGGTTCGCCCACTTTCAGCGTGCTGGAGTTGCCCAGTTCCGCCACCTTCGTCACCTTGGAGCCGTCGATTTCCAGCACGGCTAAGTCTGTAAACGCGTCGGCTCCCAATACTTTTGCGTCCACCTTGTCCCCGGACGGGAGGACGACCTCCACTCTTTCTGCATTGGCAATCACGTGGTTGTTGGTAATGATGTGCGCTTTGCCGTCTTTTTTCTCAAAAACAACGCCAGATCCTTCATCGCGCTTCAGCGACTCCTGGTTGAACCAGTTGACCACCCGGCGGACGTTGATCACGCCGACGACCGCATCTTCCACTTTTTCCACGGCCTGCACCGTCGCCGTGTTGACCTCGACGGAAATTGGCTGCGTAAACAGATTGGCCGCTGAATTGGTCATGGCATTGGCCGTGCCTTTCTCCACTGTGGAGAGGTATCCCGATTTGGAGAGGGTCGGGAGCATCAAGAGGACGACCATCCCGCCGATCACAGCCGAGGTGATCGACGTCATGATCAGCCGCCCGAGCCCCGCCGGCTTCCGCTTTTTACGCTCCACATGCGCTATATCATCATAAAAACCCATGGTTCTCGCTCTCCTTTCTCTACTTACTAGCTTAGCGGCTTTTTTGCCTACGTATACATACGATTGCGACACTTTCAGTATACGATCTGTTTTCGGCAAAGTCGCGTGAGAATTATGGAAAGATTGTGGAACGACACCGTAAAACCGGCATAAATCGCAAGCGGCGCGGATATGCTGGAGGTAACACTTTCCACAGAGAAATCCCAGAGCTGCGAGAAAGGATTGATAGGCATGAAAGACGTAAACGTCATCGCCAAACTGGCTGACCTGCAGGATGTAGGATACCAGAACGCGCTATTGCTGCACGCGTTGGTGGACCTGCTGGAGTCCAAGGGTCTGCTGAACAAGGACGAGCTGATCGGCAGCATGCACGAGTTGGACGCCAAACTGCACCACCGCATCCAACAAATCGTCCGGCTCTCCCCCGCTCCTCAAGAACCGTGAGTCACGCCAATATCGGCTCATTCGTTACTATGCGTGTCTACAGCACTTCCAATCGGGTCGGCCGGTCGGGGTAGGTCTCCCGCAGATGGACGTCGTCGCCCACTTTCAGTCCCCGCTCCTCCAGGACGCTTTTCACCGTGAGCCGCGCCAGATCGATCATGTTGTTTTCCTTGCTCAGGTGGGCGAGGTAGACTCGCTCCGCACGGCCGCTCAAAAAGTCGCCCAGCGCCTCGCCGGCCGCCTCGTTGGAGAGATGCCCCACGTCGCTTAAAATCCGCTGTTTGATGCTCCACGGATACTGCGACATGCGCAGCATCTCCACATCGTGGTTCGCTTCAAAGATGTAAGCGTCCGCGTCGCGAATCGTCTGCTTGATCCGATCACTGACATAGCCCAGGTCAGTGGCGATACTCAGTTTTTTTCCGCCGTGGTAAAAGCAAAACCCCATCGGTTCGGCGGCGTCGTGGGAAATGCCGAACGACTCGATCCCCAAATCCTCCAGTTCCTTCTTTTCCCCTACTTCAAAGTAGCACCTTTGGTCTTCCCGGATGGTGCCGATCTGTTTGTCCAGTTCGGCCCACGTCTTTTGGTTGGCATAAATGGGCAGATTGTAGCGGCGGGCCATCACGCCAATGCCTTTGATATGGTCCACATGCTCATGGGTAACCAGAATGGCATCCAGCTCACCCGGATTGACCCCGATCTCCCGCAAGGCCGCCTCTGTCTGTTTTCCGGTAATGCCCACATCAATCAACACGGAAACACGGTCGGTCGCCACGTAGATGGCGTTGCCCGTGCTGCCGCTTGCCAAAACACTGAATCTCACTGCATATCCCTCTTCCTTCACACGTCACGTTGCAAAAATGCAAAAGCTGTCACTCACGATTTGGACGTCACCAGCGGCCGTTCCAGCGCGCCGGTAAACGCATTGACAAAATGCTGCTTGCCGTCGTGGATGATGCGCCACACCGGGGCGAGCACCTGGACGTCCGCATCGTACGAACCGTAGTATCCAAGACGGACGCTCTCGATCCGCTCACCCGGGGTAATGATCCGCTTGTCCACCAGTGAGCGGATGGCTGTGTACGGCGATATGACCTGCCGGGACGCCCCCTGGCTGCGCAGGTTTAAGTAAGTTTGCCGGTACCCGAGGACCGCGCCGTCCTCCAGGTAGATTTCCAACGGAGCCACAAAGAGCGGCAGCTTCTTGTAGGTCTGCCAGTACAACAGCCGTCCCTGGCTTGATTGATACAGATCGGCCGTGTATTGGTCGGCGTACAGCATGCGCGGGCCGAGCTGACGCAGCAACTCGCCCGGCGTGAACTGTCCGCGGATCTGCAGCGGCGGGTCCAGACGAGCAGCCAGCGCCATTTTTTCCATCGTCACCTGTATCCCAGGTATTTCCTGCAAACCGATTGCATTGATGCCAGCGTACTCTGCGTTAAGATATGTCATCGCCGGCGTCTCCTGCGGCACGTCCGCTTCCAGCGAGATATTTTGCTGATTCAGATACATCTCGATGTCCCATCTGTCCGCCTGCACCGCCAACGGGCTCTGCCAATGGCTGAACCGGGTCTGGTACACCTGGTAGCCGAGAAACAGATCGAGGAGAAGAAAGGCCCAAATCAAAATGGTTTTGGCTCTACTCCAATCCATGTACCTGTCCTCCTCCCCGCTGCACCCGGGCGGGAATGTACAGATTGGCCCGATTGGCGATCTCCACGACCCAGACTGGCGTCAATTCGACGTAATCGGGAGTCGTTCGGGTCTCGTACGCCAGGTACGCGTTGGTAATCTGTTCGGTATCCGCCAGCTGTTTGTCGCGGATATACTGAAACATCTCCGGTCCGGACATCACAATCCACTCGTGGTTGTCGATGTAGCGCTCCAGGCCGAGCAGCGAACGATCCAGCGTCACCACCTGCCCCGCCTCCGAGGTGATGCGGATCACGTCGATTGGATAACCGTCCTGACTGACCAGCGGATAGGCGCCGACGTACTGCCGGAACGTGATCACGTCTTTTTCGTTGTAGCTCCTTTTGATTGTCTCGAAGTGAAAGTCGCCTGTCCAGCCCACGTGTTTGTTGATAAATGAAACCGCCCCTTTGACCTTTTCCTCATCCGACAGTTCCTGATCGCTCGGTTGAAAGACAGGGTCGGTAAAGGTGATTGCCTGCTGTTCGGAACGCAGCTGGATCGAGCGGCTGCCGTCGGTAAAAATCAGTGTTTTGTCCCGCTCCATGATTTGGCGGACCAGCGTCCGGTCGAGGAAGTAGGCGTCAATCAGCTGGTCGTTGGTCAACGTATGGTAGCTGTAGCGAAACGCCTGCATCCTCGTCCGGTTTTTGGGCAGATAGTACATGTCACCGAGAGCATATTGCTGCTCCACCGCAGGCAAGTTGCGCGGCGGCCCGACCATTTTCATGATCTGTTCCGGCATCGCGTTGCCGGTCGGCAGGTAAGACTGGCGCAAATCCTTGGGACTGATTGACGTGCGCGCCCGCATCACCCGCTCTTCTTCCGTGGAAATGAACAGGGCGTACACGACATCTTCCAGTTCCTCGTAATACAGCCACAAACGGTCGATGCTTTTCAGCCTGGTTTCGTTCTCATCGCGGATCGTCACCAAACGGCCTACGACGGACATGGGAACGCTGCTTCGAAAGCGAATCTCCACGCCCTGCTTTTCCCGGGCAATTGTGCCCCATTTGTCTGCCGTGAGTGGATACGAAGCGAAGTCGAGGAAGATCCACTTGGGCATTTCCATTTGAACGATGATGCGATACTGCCCGTCCGTCGCGTTCGCCTTTGTGTGCCGGTTCTGCCCGTAGTGGAAAATGACTGACTCCGGCGTCACCAGCTCTTCCAATTGTTTTTCCCGGACCGGCTTTGACTCCTTGTACTGGGCCGGCTCGATAAATTGTAACTTGGGCTGATTGCTCCACAACAGCGCGGTCAAACAAAAGCTGGTCAGCACCAGGAGGTTGAGCAGCACGGTTTTGGCGGGTTCCTTCCACTTTTTCATCCCGCCTTCCCCCCTTTGGCATATGGCACCCAGAACGTCACCGTGGTTCCTTGATTCAATTCGCTCGTTATCTCAATCTCAGCTCCGTGCGCCTGCACCAGTTCGCGGGCGATCGCAAGGCCGAGCCCGGTTCCGCCCTGTCCGCGCGAACGCGCCTTGTCGACGCGGTAAAACCGCTCAAAAATGCGCTTCAAATCCCGGCTGGGAATGCCGATACCGGTGTCAGCGATTGAGATGTACACCCGTTTTTGATGCCGGTTGGCGTATGCCCGCAGCACCACCGAGCCGCCTGCGGGCGTGTACTTGATCGCATTGGACAGCAGGTTGTCCAGCACCTGATTGATCGCGTCCTTGTCGATGTGTACCTCGGGCAGCGTTTCCTGGATCTCCAGGCTGAGCTGCACACCCTGCTGCTCGCCAAACAGGGAAATACGGTCCACCGCGTAGCGCAGCAGTTGGTTGGCATCCACATCCTTGCAGTGCAGACGGACGCCCTGCGAATCAAAGCGGGAAAGCTGAAGCAAATCGTTGACGAGCCGGATCATCCGTTCCGTCTCCGACATCGTGACCCGCAAAAAGCGGTTGGACAGCTCCGGCTCCTCGACCGCTCCGTCCAAGAGCGCTTCCACGTAGCTTTTGATCGTGGTCAACGGCGTGCGCAGTTCGTGCGACACGTTGGCCACAAATTCCCGGCGCTGCTGCTCCAACCGCTGCTGTTCGGTCACGTCCTGCAGCACGGCGATAATCCCGCCCTTTTTGCCGCTGTCATGCTGCAGCGGGGTAAACGTCACGCGCAGAATCAGCACATCCTTGTTGGGCAGCACCATCTCAATAAACAGCGGTTCGTTTTGAGCGTACAGCGGCATCTCTTCCTCCGGCGGCAGCCGCAGAAGGTTGTGCAGGGTCGTCCCTTTTTGCACGCACTCGTTCATCGTCACCTGCAGCATTTCTTCGGCCGATCGGTTTAGCAGAATGATCTGCCCATCCCTGTTGGCCGCGATCACACCGTCTGACATGTTGGTGAGAATGCTGGCCAGCTTCTCGCGCTCTTCTTCCTGCTGCAGGATGGCCTCCTTCAGCCGCCGGGTCATGTGGTTAAAGGCCATGCCCAGCTGACCGATTTCATCTTCACTGTACACGCGTACGTTTCTGTTAAAATCACCGTCCGCGACGGCTCGCGCCTGGCGAGTCATCTCCTTGACCGGCGTCGTTATCGTCCGAGCCAGTACCACGCCCAATCCGGCCGTCAAAAGCAGCGCGATCATCGTCCCCGAGGCGAGAATCCCGTTCATCTTGCGAATCGTCATGTACGTGCCTTCCATGGAAGCGACCATGTACACGGCCCCGTACACGATGTTGTCTCCCTTGACCGGAAGCACCAGCATCTTTACCCGGTCTCCGGTCCGCGGGTCGATCCGCATCGACTCGCTGCGCGTGCCCAACAGCGCGATCGTCACTTCCGGCTGGGACGTGCGCCGACCGAGGATGCGCTTGTCTTCCGTCGTGCTGATCACCGTGCCGCTGGAGTCGATGACCTGGACGTTGGTTCCGTTCAGTTTCACCAGGTTGTTGATCAAATTGTCGATGCCCTGCCTGACTTCTTCGGCGCTTTGTTCCTTGGCGTCGCGCGGGCGCAGGTAGCCCTCCAGATGGGTGGCCAGCAAACTGGCCTGGGCATTTACCGTCTCCGAGAAGTTGTTGAGGTAGTAGCTCTCCACTTGCCGCGCAAAATAGGCGCCGATAAACTGCATGGCCATCAAGATCAACAGCATGTAGATGACGACCACTTTCCACTGGACCGTGGTAAACAGCCGGAGCGGTCTCATCCGGCCGTTCCTCCCAGACCCGGATTGCGCATGGTGTACCCCAGACCGCGCCGCGTAATGATGTACTTCGGTTGGCTGGGATCGTCCTCAATTTTTTCGCGCAGCCGGCGAATCGTCACGTCGACGGTGCGCACATCGCCAAAGTAGTCAAATCCCCATACCGACTGCAGCAGGTGCTCCCTCGTCAAGACCTGTCCCTGATGGCGCGCCAGGTATGCGAGCAGTTCGAACTCGCGATGCGTCAGGTCCAGCGGCTCTCCTGCCTTCTCCACCGTGTACGAATACAGGTCGATCTCCAGCTCGTGCACGCGGATCTGGCGGATTTCCTGCTCCTCGTTTTTTGGTTTCTGCCGGCGGAGGTGGGCCTTGACGCGGGCGACCAGTTCCCGCGCGCTGAACGGCTTGGTCACGTAATCGTCCGCCCCCAGCTCCAATCCCAGCACCTTGTCCAGCTCTGAATCTTTGGCCGTGAGCATGATAATTGGCACGTCGCAGGTTTGCCGCACCACCCTGCAGACGTCCATCCCGTCCCGGCCGGGGAGCATCACATCCAAAAGGATCAGGTCCGGCTTTTCGTTTTCCACCTGCAACAGCGCTTCTTCGCCGTCATAGGCGCAGACCACCTGATAACCTTCTTTTTCAAACGTAAACTTCAATATATCGGCAATCGGTTTTTCATCGTCCACAACCAGGAGTTTTGCCATTTCCGCTCCCCCCTTCTTTCTATTGGATTCCACTCGATCTCGCGTTTTTCCTCCACAAGCGCCTGGTAATCGTTGTCACCCGCTGTTTACGGATGCCCCTTCACAACAAGAAAAGGGCTCCTCCATTTTCGGAGGAACGCCCTTTTTTGCAATGGATGTGCTAATTCAGGAAACGCAACGGGTTTTGAACTTGTCCACCTTTTATCACCTCGAAATGGAGGTGTACCCCGGTGGAATCTCCGGTAGAGCCCATAACGCCGATCGCTTTGCCCTGTTCTACCACTTGGCCCACCTTTACACTGATGGAGCTCAAGTGGCCGTAGCGGGTCTTCATCCCGTTTCCGTGGTCGATCAGAATGCATTTGCCGTAATCGCCATCCCATCCGGCAAATACGACTCGGCCGTTGTCGGCCGCCCGGATCGTACCGGAACCTGCGATGTCGATACCTTTGTGCAGTTTGCCCCAGCGCATGCCAAAGCCGCTGCTGATACGGCCTCTGGCCGGCCAGGTAAAACGGCCTGTCCCACGTGACGGTATCACCTTGGTGCCCCGTTCCACAATTTTGGCCACGGGCTGGACCAGCACCTGCTGGTTGAGCACCCTGCGGTTAACCACCTGTCCGTTCTCCTTGATCACTTCGTAGCTGACCAGCTTGCTGCCGTCGCGTCCTGCCTGGACCACTCTGGTTTCCCCTTTGGGCAGCTTGTCGTTGTTTTTGATCTGCGTAGTGAAGGGGATCGCCTCTTTTTGCGAGACTTCCTCCTTTACCTGTACGGTGACCAGGGGACGGAGTGCTGTCACGTTGATCTTTTGCCCCAACTGGAGCACGGTGTCTTCCGTAATCCCCGGGTTGTTGGCGTAAATGTCCTTGGAAGTGATGCCGTACTTCTGCGCGATGCAGCCGATGCAATCACCCGGCACAACGGTATGGGTGACGGTTTTCAACGTGCCTTTGGAGAGCAGTACTTCCAGCTCGTCCACCGGAAGCACCTGCGCCGCCGCCACCGAGTCGCTTTCCAGCTTCACGTCTTCCTTGAACGTCACTTCCTTGACCTTTTCAGGCGCCGCCAACGGCATGGACGCGGCCGCAACCATCGCTTGCTTTCCTCTCAAGGCGGGAATGCCGGAGAACTTTTCCTTCACCTTGGCCAGCGCTTCCTCCGCCGATTCGCGATCAGCGGCGTAGCCGACCACTTTGCCGTCAACGACCAGCTTGACCGCTTCCACCTGGACGCCGGCAACATCGGCCAGTTTCTCAATCGCCGCGGCATTGTCGTATGTGCCTTTGAATACCTTTTCTTCCGTAAACGTTATGTAATTGGAAAGTTTTAGGTTCAGGCCATGCTTGTCCTCTTCTTCCGCCAGCTTGGCCTTGAGCCAGTTGTTCACCACGTCCGGACTGTTCACCACGCCGATTTCCTGTCCGTCTACACTCACGTGATAGAGCGTGATGACGTTGCTCGTATAGTAACCGTAGGCTGATAATCCAATTGTAGTTGTAAGGAGCAATCCTGCCGCGATGGACAGGGTTTGCTTTTTATGGGTGCGGAGATACGCGTTTGTGCGTGTCGCCGCGCTCTTTGCCAGTTTACTGCCGTTCTGGATGAGGCCGCTCATCCGCTTCAGCAGCTTGGCCTTCCATTCGGCCCATTGCATACCTTGTCCCTCCTGAAAACAGTGCAGCTTTTCCAAGCACCGGTACTTGCCGAATATTTGAAAAATACCGACCAGGTCAAAAAGCCTATCCTCATGTTTCCAGTTGCCTGTCAAATTGCCTAAAGAAACCAACTATGTCGACTTTACCACAAAAATAACGACAACATCAAGTGTAAAATATTGTCGAATAAACGCACCGACTAACAGGAATCATATGGATACCAGAGCGGCAGTGCTCACTTAGAAAACGTTGAGAGGAGCAGCACACGTGAAGGAACGCAACATTTTGGCCGGTTTCAAGACCGAGGAAGCGGCTGTTCAGGCACGCGACAAACTTCGTCAGGCTGGTTTCGACATCGTTCAGATCGACAGGATCGGTCAGTTTCCCGGCGATGGCGTGGAAAACGTTCTCAATCCGATTACCGGAGAAATCCCCAGTCTGGCAAAGATGACCATGGCAGGCGATTTTCCCAGCGGCCGTGACGCCAGCATTCTGGCAGCGGCCAACCCGGATGCGAGCGGTATGGCCGACCGCGGCGACGACGATCTGGAAGCCAGCATCCTGCTCACTGCTGTCGTGCCGGAAGAACGGGGCGACGAAGCGACCGACATCATCCGCGCCTGCGGCGGCATGGTCTAGCCGTATAACGCAAATGAAGCCACCTTCCCTCTCATTGGGCAGGTGGCTGTATGTTTATACGCATCGGGACGTCACACCTCGACCATCGACGTGATGTCCTTCAGCGCCAGGCGGCGAATCGTCGTTTTCCCTTCATCCCGCTGTTTGTATGTGGTGATGAAGCAGAGATACCCGTTGTCAAAATGAGTCATGGTTCCTTTGATGACGCAGCCGTTGAACATTTTCACCTGGACGTTCTTGCCCAGGAGTTTCATTGCCTTTTGATCAAATCCCATCATCGCGACCACCTCATTTTTCCCTTGGTATGCCATACCATATGCCCAGACAAAGTCGGTTTGTGTCTGTCCGCCACAAAAAAATTTTCCCCTGCTTATCCTCCTGGGCACAAACGAAGAAGACAGGACAAGAGTGCTCCTTCTTTCCGACCTGAATGGGACAAACAGACCAGGACGTTTTGGTCAAACGGGGGCAAAATCCCTTCCTCCGCACTGCGAAACCGGTCACAGAAATATCAGGTGACAAATGAAAATAAAAAAGCTGCCCGAAACGGCAGCTTTTTCGTATGCAATTTGCCTGATACAAAATTGATTATCCGTAGATGCCGCGGACAACCACGGTCTGTTCGCGGTCAGGACCCACGGAGAAAATGGAGAGCGGAATGCCGGTGAGCTGGGTGATGCGCTCCACGTAGTGGCGGGCATTTTCCGGCAGATCGTTGAGACTGCGCACTCCGGTAATGTCTTCCTTCCACCCCGGCAGCTCTTCGTAGATCGGTTTGCATTTGGCCAGCATATTCAGACTTGCCGGGAACGACTCGATAATTTGCCCGTTGTACTCGTACGCCGTGCAGATGCGCAGGGTGTCGATGCCGGTGAGCGTATCCAGCTTGGTCACGGCCAGTCCGGTGATCCCGCTGACGCGGCGGGCATGGCGGACTACCACGCTGTCAAACCAGCCGACGCGGCGCGGACGTCCGGTGGTTGTGCCGTACTCGAATCCCGCTTCGCGAATATAGTCGCCGGTTGCGTCGGTCAGCTCGGTCAGGAACGGGCCGTCACCTACGCGGGTGGTATAGGCTTTGGCGACACCAATCACCTGGTTGATCTTGGTCGGACCGACGCCGGAACCGATCGTGACCCCGCCGGCAATCGGGTTGGAGGAGGTGACGTACGGATAGGTGCCCTGATCGATGTCCAGAAGTACCCCTTGCGCGCCTTCAAACAATACGCGGTTGCCGCGGTCGATCGCGTCGTTCAGCACCACGGAGGTATCGGTGACGTACGGACGGATGATCTCCGCATACCCCAGGTACTCTTCCAGTATTTCGTTCAGGTCAAAGCCGCTGGTATTGTACATTTTCTCCAGCAGGCGGTTCTTCTCGGCCAAATTGCGCTCCAGTTTGCGCGCAAACTCATCCTTGTCCAGGAGATCGGCGATGCGAATGCCGATTCTCGCCGCCTTGTCCATGTACGCCGGACCGATTCCCTTGCGCGTGGTGCCGATCTTGTTTTGGCCGCGGCTCTCTTCTTCCACGCTGTCCAGCTTGATGTGGTACGGCATGATGACGTGCGCGCGGTCGCTGATTTTCAGGTTTTTCGTGGAGAACCCGAAACCGTGCAGGTAATCCAGCTCCGCCACCAGCGCCTTCGGATCGATCACCATCCCGTTGCCGATCACGCAAATTTTATCTTTATAGAAAATCCCGGAAGGAATCAAATGCAGCTTATACTTGTTTCCATCAAAAATAATCGTGTGCCCCGCATTGTTACCCCCTTGGTAACGGGCCACGACCTCTGCGCTTTCTGCCAGATAGTCTGTAATCTTTCCTTTACCTTCATCGCCCCACTGGGTTCCGACGACAACGACCGTTGACATCGAAAAACACCTCCTGCATTCGTCATATCCTTGATTGGGCCTGAAACACCCTAAGTGTACTAAACCAATTCATACCTTGTCAACGAAAATACGAACGTTAGGAGTTTGGTTAGTTTATACGTTCGGTATTTTTATCTTATTCAGAAAAACAGCCGCTGATCCCTCTTTTGCCGCTATCATGCGGACACAGCAAAAAAGCCGGACAGCTGTCCGGCCCAGACTGAAGACAAACTGTTCATTGAGTTAGCGTCCACAAAAAAATGATTTCCAGGCCGGAAGGCCTGCCCATTCATCATCCGAAGCTGTAGACAACGTACATCGCATGGAGAGATGGGCCAAGCGAGCTCCTTTGACGACCGGCTCAGCGGAAAAACGAAAGACGCGGGGATACACAGGGGACACAAGTCTCACTTCGTCGAAAC
>Ga0310837_100782_pt1 | contig 18484 bp, 12 predicted proteins | sample SM_ome_5_FD_201315 | JGI IMG/M metagenome (GOLD analysis project Ga0310837, IMG submission 201315) | Sorghum-adapted microbial communities enriched on stacked mutant (SM) sorghum from Joint BioEnergy Institute, Emeryville, California... ...
CTCGGTGTCCGCGATCTCGGCCTCGAGCGACTTGCGCACGTCCTTGATCGCCTTGGCGCGCTCGCTCTCGTCGAGCTTCGCCGGGTTCTTGATCCCGGTGCCGTCGGCCCAGATGTCGTCCTCCTCGTCGAAGGACTCGCGCGAGGCCTCGCCGTTCAGCCAGGCGATGCGGCGCTCCAGCGCCTCGCGCAGCGCCTGCGTGCGCTGCTCGCGCTCGGCCCGGTAGGAGTCGAGGACCTTGTTGACCTCCTTCTCCAGCTCGGGCAGGTCCTTCTGGCGCGCCTCCTCATCGATCCAGGTGACGATCGAGGCCGCGAAGTAGAGGACCTTCTCCAGCTCCTTCGGCGGCAGGTCGATCAGGTAGCCGATGCGGCTGGGAACGCCCTTGAAGAACCAGATGTGCGAGACGGGCGCGGCCAGGTCGATGTGGCCCATGCGCTCGCGGCGGACCTTGGAGCGAGTGACCTCGACGCCGCAGCGCTCGCAGACGATCCCCTTGTAGCGCACGCGCTTGTACTTGCCGCAGTAGCACTCCCAGTCCTTGGTCGGACCGAAGATGCGCTCGCAGAACAGCCCGTCCTTCTCGGGCTTGAGTGTGCGGTAGTTGATCGTCTCGGGCTTGGTGACCTCCCCGTGGCTCCAGCTGCGGATCTTCTTGCTGGAGGCGAGGCCGATCTCGATCGCGTCGAAGTTGTTGATGTCCAATGTCACTCGGTCTTAGCCTCCTCGGCCTCCTCTGCCTGGGCACCCTCGGCGTCGCCCTCGGCGACCGCCTCCCCTTGCTCTGCTTCCTGCTCTTCCTTGTTCTCGGCCGCTCCGTCGCCGCCGCCGTCCGCGGCGCGCACGCCTGAGAGGTCGATGCCGAGCTCCTCCGCCGCGCGCAGCAGCTCGTCGTCCTCCTCGGCCAGGTCGACCTCGCCCTCCTCGGCCACCAGCTTGGTGTCGAGCGCCAGGCTCTGCATCTCCTTGAGCAGGACCTTGAACGACTCGGGCACCGACGGCTCGGGAATGTTCTCCGACTTGACGATCGCCTCGTAGGCCTTGACGCGGCCGACGGTGTCGTCGGACTTGACGGTGAGCATCTCCTGGAGCGTGTAGGCGGCGCCGTAGGCCTCGAGCGCCCACACCTCCATCTCGCCGAAGCGCTGGCCGCCGAACTGCGCCTTGCCGCCCAGCGGCTGCTGGGTGACCAGCGAGTACGGCCCGGTCGAGCGCGCGTGGATCTTGTCGTCGACCAGGTGCGAGAGCTTGAGGATGTACATGTAGCCGACGGTGACCTTGTCCTCGTACGGCTCACCGGTGCGGCCGTTGTAGAGGGTCATCTTGCCGGCCGCGCGGGCGCCCGGACGGGCCCGGCGGTCGACGGTCACGTCGATGCCGCGGTCGGCGTGCTCCTCCTGCCAGCGCACCAGCGCCTCGTCGACGTCCTCGATCTCGGCGCCGTCGAAGACCGGCGTGGCGACGTACACGCGGTTGTCGCCCCGCTTCTTCATCTCCTTGTAGGCCTCCGAGCCGTCGTCGTACCAGCCGTTGCCGGCGACCCAGCCGAGGTGGGTCTCCATGATCTGGCCGATGTTCATACGGCTCGGCACGCCGAGCGGGTTGAGGATCACGTCGACGGGCGTGCCGTCAGCCAGGAACGGCATGTCCTCCTCGGGCACGATCTTCGCGATCACGCCCTTGTTGCCGTGGCGGCCGGCGAGCTTGTCGCCCTCGGCGATCTTGCGCTTGGTGGCGACGTAGACCCGCACCAGCTGGTTGACGCCGGGCGGCAGATCGTCGCCCTTCTCGCGGTCGAAGGTGATCACGTCGATCACCACGCCGCCCTCGCCGTGCGGGACCTTGAGCGAGGTGTCGCGGACCTCGCGCGCCTTCTCCTTGAAGATCGCGCGGATCAGCTTCTCCTCGGCGGTCAGCTCGGTCTCGCCCTTCGGCGTCACCTTGCCGACCAAGAGATCACCGGAGCGCACCTCGGCGCCGATGCGCACGATGCCGCGCTCGTCCAGGTTGCGCAGCGACTCCTCCGAGCGGTTGGGGATGTCGCGGGTGATCTCCTCGTCGCCCAGCTTGGTCGTGCGGGCGTCGATCTCGTACTCCTCGATGTGGATCGAGGTGAGCTCGTCGTCCTTGACCAGGCGCTCGGAGATGACGATCGCGTCCTCGAAGTTGTAGCCCTCCCAGGACATGAAGGCCACCAGGCAGTTCTTGCCGAGCGCGATCTCGCCGCCGGCGGTCGACGAGGCGTCGGCCAGCACCTGGCCCTCCTCGACCTTCTCGCCCGCGGAGACGATCGGCGTCTGGTGGATCAGCGTGCCCTGGTTGGAGCGGCGGAACTTGTCCAGCCGGTACTCGTCCTTCTTCGAGCCGTGCGTGACGACGATGCGCTCGGCGTCGACGTAGGTCACCTCGCCCGCGTTCTTGGCGAGGATCACGTCGCCCGTGTCGATCGCGGCGCGCCGCTCCATGCCGGTGCCGATGAGCGGCGCCTCCGGCTTGAGCAGCGGCACCGCCTGGGCCTGCATGTTCGAGCCCATCAGCGCGCGGTTGGCGTCGTCGTGCTCGAGGAAGGGGATCAGCGCGGTAGTCACCGACCAGATCTGGCTCGGCGAGACGTCCATGAGATCGACGTCGGAGGCCGGCACCAGCGCCGCCTCGCCCTCGCCCGTGCGCGCGAGCACGTAGTCATTGACGAACTTGCGCGTCTTCGGGTCGATCTCGGCGTTCGCCTGCGCGATCACCTTGTCCTCCTCCTGGGTGGCGTCCAGGTGGACGACCTCGTCGGTGACCACGCCGTCCTTGACCACCCGGTAGGGGGTGGTGACGAAGCCGTGCTCGGAGACCTCCGCGTAGGAGGAGAGCGAGCCGATCAGGCCGATGTTCGGACCCTCGGGCGTCTCGATCGGGCACATGCGCCCGTAGTGGGTCGGGTGCACGTCGCGCACCTCGATCGGGGCGCGCTCGCGGGTGAGCCCGCCGGCGCCCAGCGCCGAGAGGCGGCGCCGGTGGCGCAGGCCCGACAGCGAGTTGGTCTGGTCCATGAACTGCGAGAGCTGCGAGGAGCCGAAGAACTCCTTCAGCGCCGCGACCACCGGACGGATGTTGATGATCGTCTGCGGCGTGATCGCGTCGGCGTCCTCGGTCGTGAGGCGCTCCCGCACGACGCGCTCCATGCGGTACAGGCCGACCCGGAACGCGTCCTGGATCAGCTCGCCGACGGTGCGCAGGCGGCGGTTGCCGAAGTGCTCGTACTCATCGAGCCGGTCCTTGATCGGCTCGCGCGAGTAGGTGGCGAGCTCGGCCGCGTAGTCCTTGACCGGGTTCTCCTCGTCCCACTCCTCGAGGCTCGGGTCGAGCGCCCGCGGCAGCAGCACCAGCTCGCGGATGAGCGCGACGATGTCCTCCTTGGTGAGCGTGCGGTGCTCGAGGTCGACGTCGAGGTCGAGTCGCGCGTTCAGCTTGTAGCGGCCGACCCGGGTGAGGTCGTAGCGCTTGGGGTCGAAGAAGAGCTGGTCGAGCAGCGTCTTCGCCGCGTCCACCGACGGCGGCTCGCCCGGCCGCTGCTTCTTGAACAGCTCGATCAGGGCGCCCTCGGTGGTCTTCGTGGGCTCGGGGTCGGCCTCGATCGTGTGGCGGATGAAGATCGAGTTGTCGAAGAGCTGGAGGATCTCCTCGTCGCTCTCGTAGCCCATCGCGCGCAGCAGCACCGTGACCGGCAGCTTGCGCTTGCGGTCGATGCGCGCGTAGACGCGGCCCTTCTTGTCGATCTCGACCTCGAGCCAGGAGCCGCGCGCGGGCATCAGGTTGGCGATGAAGACCTGCTTCTCCGGGTCCTTGGGCTCCATCACGTAGGCGCCCGGAGAGCGCACGAGCTGGGTCACGACGACCCGCTCGGTGCCGTTGATGATGAAGGTGCCGCGCTCGGTCATCCACGGGAAGTCCCCCATGAAGACCGTCTGCTCGCGGATCTCTCCGGTCTCGCGGTTCTGGAAGGCGACCGTGACGTTGAGCGGGCGCGAGTAGGTGATGTCCTTCTCGCGGCACTCCTCGATCGAGTGCGGCGGGTCGCCGAAGGTGAAATCACCGAAGACGATCGCGAGGTTGCCCGTGTAGTCCTCGATGGGCGAGATGTCGTCGATCGTCTCGCGCAGGAGGCCGTTCTTGGGATCGGTCAGCTGCTCAAACGACTTCGTCTGGATCGCGATGAGGTTGGGGACTTCGAAGGCCTGGGGAAGACGGGAGAACGACCTTCGCGTAACCGGGGCAGCATGAACTCTGGCCAACTGGGCGACTCCTCAGTGGTCGATCAAGGGACAGGTGCTGGTGGTGTGCACACGCGCGAGCAAGAGAAAAAGGGCCCGCAGCACGGCTTCAGGCGCGCGACACTCAAAGATAGCACAGGAACGCTGTCGCGCCACGCGCGCTCGAGGCGGGACGAAAGAGGTTAGCGGGTCGTAGGATCGACCCGTGAGCGACTCCTATCCGCGGGTGGCGGTCTCGAGCCGCTAGGAGTGGCGCTCCTGGCTGAGCGCTAACCACGGATCCGCGCCCGGCGCCTGGGTCGTCACCTTCCGCCGGGGGGAGCCCGACCGGCACGTGAGCTACAAGGAGATCGTGCTCGAGGCGGTCGCCCACGGCTGGATCGACTCGACCCGCCGGCGCTTGGACGAGCGCCGCACCGAGATGCTCGTCACGCCGCGCAAGCCGGGCAGCGGCTGGTCGCGCAGCAACAAGGAGCGCGTCGCCAAGCTGGAGCGCGAGGGGCTCATGACCCCCGCCGGGCGCCGCGCCGTCGAGATCGCCAAGGAGAACGGGGCCTGGAGCCTGCTCGACGAGGTCGAGGACATGGTCGAGCCCGACGATCTGAAGGCGGCGCTCGCCGCCGTCCCGAAAGCCCGCGAGCACTGGGACGCCTTCCCGCCGTCGGCGCGCAAGGCCGCCCTGCTGTGGATCGCGACGGCCAAGCGGCCCGAGACCCGCGAGCGGCGCATCGCCGAGACGGCCCGGCTTGCGGGGGAGAACAAGCGGCCGCGCTGAGCGGACCGCCCCGCCGCCCCGGACGGTCTCCGCGCACGAAAAAGGGCGCGCGTCCCGCGGGACGCGCGCCCTGCGCCGCGGGCCCTGCCAGGCGCGGGCCCGCGCGAAAGCGGAATGGCCGCTACTTGATCTCGACGGTGGCGCCGGCCTCCTCGAGCTCGGCCTTGAGCTTCTCGGCCTCCTCGCGCTCGATGCCCTCCTTGACGGGCTTCGGCGCGTTGTCGACCAGCTCCTTCGCCTCCTTGAGCCCGAGGCCGGTGGCCGCGCGCACGGCCTTGATCACCGGCACCTTCTTGTCGCCGGCGGCGGCCAGGATCACGTCGACCGTGCCGCCCTCCTCGGCGCCGCCCTCATCGCCACCGGCGCCGCCGGCCGCAGCCGCGGCCGGGGCCGCCGCGGCGACCGCGGTCGCCGAGACGCCGAACTCCTCCTCGAGCGCCTTGATGCGCTCGGAGAGCTCGAGCACGGAGATGCTCTTGAGCTCCTCGATCCACTCCTCGGTAGTGAGCTTGCTCGCCACTGGTCAGTCCTCCTGTGCAGTCTCGTCCGAGCCCTCGGCGTCCTCGCCCTCCTGGGCGGAACCGTCCGCTGACCCCTCGCTTTCGTCGTCCTGTTCTGAGGCCTGCGGGGCCTCGGAAGTCTCCTCTGCGGCCTCGGCCTGCTCCTCGCCCTCGGCCTTGGCCTCCGCATCGCCCTCGGCCTTGGCCTCCTCGGCGTCGCCCTCGGCCTTGGCCTCCTCGGCATCGCCCTCGGCCTTGGCCTCCTCGGCGTCGCCCTCGGCCTTCTCCTCGCCCTCGGGCTTCGCCTCCTCGGCCTTGGCGTCTTCGGCCGACTCCTCCGCCTTGGCCTCCTCGGCCTTCTCCTCGGCGCCGGCCTCACCACCGACCAGGCCCTGCTCGGCGATCTGCGAGAGCTGGCGGCCGAGGCCGGCAACCAGGTTGTTGAGGCTCGTCACCAGGCCGGTGAGGGGGCTGGCGGTGATCCCGACCAGGCGCCCGCGCAGCACGTCCACGCCGGGCAGGCGGGCGATCCGCTTGAAGCCGTCGGGATCCAGCGGCGTGCCGTCCATGAGGCCGCCGCGGAACTCGAGCACCTCGTGCTCCTTGTTGAACTCGGTGATCGCCTTGGCGGCCACCACCGCGTCGCCCTTCACCAGGGTGAGGGCGGTCGGACCGCTCAGGTACTCGTCGAGACCCTCGATCCCGGCCTGCTCCGCCGAGCGCTTGGCGAGTCGGTTCTTGACGACCTTGAACGTGGCGTCGGCCTCGCGCAGCTTCGCGCGCAGCTCGGCCGCCTGGGAGACGGTGATCCCGCGGTAGTCGATCGCGAAGACCGCCTGCGACTCGCTCAGGCGCGAGGCGAGCTCCTCGACTACGGCCGCTTTCTCTTCACGCTTCATCTCTTGCTTTCCAAATGAAAAGGCCCGCACGCAGGCGGGCACGGAAAGTCGTCTCCGGGCGCCACCTGCACTGGACTTACGGGGTCTTCCCAGCCAGTGGTCTTCGGCAGGCGAAGTTGTCGGCCGAGCAGTGTAGCGGCTGCACGCGCCCGCCCCGGCCTCGCGGACCCACCCCCGACCCCCACCTCCACGCCGGTTCACCGATGCCCCCGAGGAGGTGGCCTGCGTGAATTGACGCCCTTTCGCTGAGCGGGGCGCCGAACCCACCGGTTCACGAATGCCCCCAATCCTGCGCGCCGGTTCACCGATGCCCCTGAGGAGGTGGTGTCCGTGAATCGGTGCCTTTCGTTGAGCGAGTCCCGAGCGCACCGGTTCACGAACGCCACCGAGGGGGTGGCGTCCGTGAATCGATGTCCTTCGCGGTTGGGCTGAGACCGCAGAGACTCACGCATGCCCCTTCCGTGCCGCGCCGGTTCATGAATGCCCCCAATGCTGCGCGCCGGTTCACCGATGCCCCCGAGGAGGTGGTGTCCGTGAATCGGTGCCCTTTCGCTGAGCGAGTCCCGAGCGCACCGGTTCACGAACGCCACCGAGGGGGTGGCCTGCGTGAACCGATGTGCTGAGCGGCGCCATCTTGCGCGCAGGTTCACGAGGATCAGCGAGGGAGGGGCTTGGGTGAACCGATGCCTTTCGGGCGACGCCTCGAGCGCACCGATTCACGGAGTGCCCCCATAGCGCCGCGCCGGTTCACGGATGCCGCGGAGGAGGTGGCGTCTGTGAATTGACGCTGTTTGCTGAGCGGATCCCGAACCCATCGGTTCACGGACGCCACGGAGGGGGTGGCTTGGGTGAGCCGATGGCTCGCGCCGACACTCCAGGCGCGCCGGTTCACGAATGCCCTTCCGCGCCGCGCCGGTCACGGATGCCCCCTTCGCGCCGCGCCGGTTCACGGATGCCCCGGAGGGGGTGGTGGGGGTGAATCGATGTCCTTCGCGGGGAAGGCTTGTTGCGCGCTGGTTCACGGATCCCACCGAGGGGGTGGTGGGGGTGAGTCGGTGCTGCTCGGGGAGCCAGGGAGCCCGCTTTGCGCGAACGGCCGCGGCGGCTCATGCGAGCCAGCCCGTCGCTGGCCCCTGTATGCCGAGCACCTCGCGCAGGATCTGGATCACTCGCTCGGGTTGGTCGACCACCATGCGGTAGGTGATTCGGATCGTCCTGTAGCCGAGGCTCAGGAAGTGGAGGTCCCGGGCGTAGTCCTCTTCCGTGCGATGGTGGTGGAAGCGGTGGCCGTCGAGCTCGACGATCACCTTGTGGTCGGGCCACAGGCAGTCGACCTCGTAACCGTGCAGCTTCACGTTCCGCTCCGGTTCGGGCAGCCCGGCTTCCTGGCAGAGGGCGCGGAATAGGTCCTCGAGCTCCGACTTGGTGGGCAACCAGGCGGGGTCGATCCGGTCCACGAGGCGCCTGAGGGTCCCGCGCCCCCGCTTGTTCGGTTGCCGGGCCATCGCGCGGCGAAGGTCCTCCAGGTCGACGATCCGCAGCCGGCGCCCTTCGTTGAGGCAGGCACTGAGCCGCGACTCCCCCAGGATCCCGGCCAGATCGACCAGGGTCCGCGCGACCGTGGTGACCGGGATGTTCTCGACGCGAGCCAGCTCATCGGGCGAGGCGTCTCGGCAATGGTGCAGGCGGTAGCCGGCGGGACTGCGCCCGCCAGACCGGCGCGTGACATGAGGCACGCCGCTGTGATCAACGAGCCCCCAGAGGTGCGCCGCGCTCAGGTGCGAAAGGCGGGCATCGCTCCCGGCAGCGAGCACGGCGGCCATCCAATCCCCCAGTTGTGTGCGCGGCGTGCCACCCACCCAGTAGACACCCCGATACGCGGCCATCAGGCGGCCCGAGCGCAGGCGGCGTTCGATCGCCCGGGGACTGACCCCGTGCGCCAGCAGCTGCCTCCGCGCCACCACGCCATGCTGCTCCTGGCCGAGACGGACGATCACCCGGTCCGCCGATGCCACCCGCCCCGGGCGACCGCGTCGCACAGGTTCACGGCCGCCACCCCCTCGGTGGCTTCCGTGAAGCGATACACGAGCACGGTGGTTTTGGTGAACCGGTCGAGCGGGATCCCGCCGCCCGCCGCGCCCGCTCTGCGTCGGCGGTGTTGGGTGCTTGGCGGGACGGCGGGATTCCATGGCTCGATCCTGGCTCTGCAACAGTCGCGTGTGACCCACGCCGGGTAACGAATGAGTCACGAACGGCGAGCGATCGACGACTCCAGCGTCGAAGCAGCCCTCGAAGCAGGGGTTGCGTCGAAGCAGCCCTCCAAGGGGCAGGGGTTGCGTCGAAGCAGCCCTCGAAGCATGGGTTGCGCCTGAAGCGCAGCGAGCCCTGCCGTCGGACGGCAGGGCTCGCTGGACGCAGGCCCGCGGCGAACGCCGCCGGTGATCCCGGAGCGCACTCCCTGGACGCGGGACCACGGCGGGCGCCGCGGGTGATTTCCCGGGAGCGCGGTCCGGCTCAGCGGCGCTCGCGCGTCCCGTTTCGGCTCACCGGCGCTTGCGCGCCCCCTTCTTCTTCACCTTGGGGACGCGGAAGCGCTTCTCGGCCTTGGTCTTGTTGCCGGCCGCGTCGGTCGCCTCGACCGTGACCTTGTGGCGGCCGGGGCGCAGGCGCTTGGCCACGAAGGGCGAGCGGCAGTTGCGCCAGGGCTTGGCGTCGACCCGGCAGCGCACCTTGAGCTCCGCCGCCGGCCTGCCCGCGTCCTGGGCGTTGAAGCGCACGCGCGCGGCGCGCTTGCGCTTCTTCACCTTCACGCCGCGGATCTTGACCGTGGGCGCGGTGGCGTCGACCTCGAACTGCCGCGTCACCACCGGCGTGTGGTCGAGGCCCCACGGCTGCTGCCCGTAGACCCGGAAGGTGTACTCGCCGTCGGGCAGCGGATCGTCCGCACCGTGGCTGCTGCTCGAGTCGCAGCCGCGCCAGTGCGGCTCCGCCCCATCGTCGATCGAGCAGACGAAGCGATCGGCGTCCTCGGACTCCCAGGTGAAGGTCGGGCGCGGGTCGTTGGTCAGACCCGAGGGCCCATCCACGGAGAGGATCTTCGGCTCAGGCTGCGGCCCGTTCTCGTTGATGGCGAGCTGCGCCTCGGCGAGCACCGACGTGTCCCCCGTGCAGGCGTCGTACAGGAGGAGCGTCCAGGTGCCCTGCGCGTCCAGACCCTCGAAGGGCTCGTTCAGGCTGGTCGGAGCCGGATCGATCGTCGGAGTCGGTTGCCAATGGGTCTCGCTCGGGACCGTCCGGTAGGCGCCCGGCAGCGGGTTGCCCGAATCGACGGCCTGCCAGAAGGTCACCTCCGCGTCGTCCGTGAAGAGATACGGCCCCAAGAGGCTGGCGTGAAAGCGCCCCTGGGAGCGGCGCGGGCGGTAGAAGAGATTCGTCTCGGCGACAGCGCCCGGCGCCCTCAGGGCGGCCACCATGTCCTCAGCGATCGCCGGGCCCTGGTAGCGAAGTCGCACGCGAACGTCCTCGACCTCCTCGTCGAGGTCGACGTCGAACGTCACGTACAGCGGGTAGGCCGGGTAGTCGCAAACGCCCGGGTCGGGCAACACGCCCGCCCCTTCCCCCTCGTAGACGGCGGCTCCGGCCGGGACGGCCGAGAGCGCCAGCGCGCCCGCCGCAGCGGCGAGGGCGCGCGCCAAGAGCTTTCTCTTTCGCATTCAGACCCCCTGTCTTTAGACGACACAGCCGCCCCCGGTATCGGCGCGTCGCGCGCCCTCCCGCGCCCGGCGGCGGGCGGACTGGACGCAATGCCGAGGCGCCTCAGCGCCGCAGCCAGTCGCGCACTAGCGGCGCCGGGTCTACCGGGTTGCCGCGATGCCAGCCGCGCGGCCAGACCTCGAAGTGCAGGTGGCAGGGAGTGCTGGCGGCGTTGCCGCTCTGCCCGACGCGGCCGACGAGCTCGCCCGTGTGGACGCGCCCGCCCTGGCGCAGAGGCGAGCGCGTGGGGAAGTGGGAGTAGACGTAGTCGGTGCCGGTCGAGGTGTCGCGGATCACCGCGTAGTGGCCCTTGAGCGCGGACTCGTAGGCGATCCGGCGCACGCGCCCGCCGCGCGCGGCCAGCACGCGCCGCCCACAGGGAGCCGTGATGTCGAGCCCCTCGTGCGTGCGCCCGCCGTTGCGCGGCGCGCCGAAGGCGCCGACCGGCCCGCGCAGGCCCGTGGGCCCGGCGACTGGGAAGACGAAGCCGCGCAGGCGAAACGAGCCCAACCTCCACCAGCGCCCACCCGGGCGGGCGAGCTCGAACCGGTAGCGCCCGTCGGGCGCCGCCTCGCCGCCCCGGTCGAAGCCGCGCCAGCGCACCGCGAGCGGCCGGAAGGGTCGTGCCGAGCGCAGCGCCCGAGCCCACACCGCCTCGCCCGAGCCGCGGCGCACCACCCGCACCCGCAGCCTCACCGGCCCCGGCGCCTGGAAGCGAAAGCGCGCGCGGGCCGGTCGCCGCCCGTCGACCAGCGCCAAGCGCGGGCCGACGCGCGCGCCCAAAACGGCGAAGGCCGGCCGCAGGCGCACCTCGGACGCGACGCCGACCAGTTCCCCCACCCCGTCCAGACGCTCGGCCTGTGCCTCGACGACCGCCCGCGCCTTGCGCCCGCGCGCCAGCGCCCGGCGCAGCCGCTTCGCCCCAGCGCGCCTGAGCACGAGCTCAAACCGCCGCTGCTCGCCGGCCACGAGCGTCGCCCCGACCGGGCGCAGCCTCAGCGCGCTGCGACCCAGCTCCACCTCGCCCTCGAGACGAAGCTCGCAGGCCGCCGCGCAACCCGCCAGCGCCGCGACCCGCACAGGCCCGCCGCCCGGGCCCACGAGCTGCACCGGACGCGGATCAAGCAAGAGCCCCGGGCTCGGAGGCTCCTCCTCGGCCCGGCCGCCGGACGGCGTCACAAGGCCAGCGAGCCCCGCCAGCACCGCGAGCCCCACGAGGGCCAGCGGCGCTCGCGCGCCTCTCCATTGCCCGTGTCCCGTCACAAGTGCTCGGCGGAACACTATGCATGCCCTGGCGCACCGGCGCGGCGCCGGCGGTCACCCAGGGAGGCACGCGCCGTCGGAGTCAGCGCGGGACGATCCGCACCCGCTTGACCCGCACGCGGCGCTGGTCGCCGGGGGCGCTGGCCACAACGCGGACGCGCGCCCACACCCTGCCGCCGCGGCGCAGCGCCTTGCGGGCGGCCCTGCGGGCCTCGGATGGGATCTCGAGCCTGAGCGTGGTCGACCGATCGGCGCCCAGCTTCTTCGTCGCCGGGGCGAGCGGGAAGGTCCGCAGCCCGGCGCCCGGCCAGCGGAGCCCGAGGTTGCCTTGAGCGCGGACCCGGCACTCGATCCGCTCGCAGCTCGCGCGCAGCCGCACCTGCCGCAGCGAGTGCTGCGGCCGCTTGACTCCCACCTTGAGCCGCAGCCCGGCGGGTTCCCGCACCTCGATCTGCACGGAGGACGACACCTCCGAGGGCCCGTTGCAGTACGCCGTCTGGCCCGTGAAGGGCGAGGCGAGCGGCGGGAAGAACTCCGCAAGCGGCTCGCAGCCCTCGCCGTCGTCGACGGTGAGCGTGGCCTCGTAGGTGCCGGGGTCGCTGTAGGCGTGCTTGTAGGTGCCGCCGTCCTCGGGGGTGACGAACGAGCCGTCCCCGAAGCTCAGGCGGGCGCTCTCGACGCCGATGTCGTCGGTCGGCGGCGCGACGTCGAACGTCACGGGCTCGCCGGGATAGGCCTCGTGCCGGTCGGCCGTGAACTCGGCGGTCGGCGGCTGGTTGGGGGTGATCGCCATGCCCGCCACGAACCCAATGCCTGGCCCCGCAACCTCGATCGGTTCCGAAGCCTCGTTCGTCTCGGTGTCGATCGGGGTGAGGGTGCCTTCTCCAGCGCTGTACACGTAGGCGGTCTTGCCGTCCGGGGTGATGGCGACGGAGACCGGGACGTCGGGGACGGTGATCGTCTTCACGACGCTCTTACTGTCGGTATCGATGACGGAGACGGAGTCGGCAGCGAAGTTAGCCACATAGGCGGTCTCGCCGTCTGGGGTCACGGCAACCGCGACGGGGACAGTGGCGACAGAAATGGGGCTTGTGAACCAGTCCTGCGTCCTGACCGCCGCGACGTAGTTGCCGTTCTGCGCGGTGATGTAGACGCTGCTCCCGTCAGGGGCGAACGCGATTCCGAACGCCCCTAGGAGGTTGATCATCCTAATGATGATTCCGCCATCCGGGTCCAGGTCGTACACGGCGACCTCGCTGATGGTCGATGAAGCGACGTACAGGTAACGACCGTCGGGACTGACCGCGACCCCCGCGGGCGGGAAGCCGAAGGAGAACTCCTCTGTGACGGTGTTGCTCTGCGTATCGATCACGGAGACGAAGTCTGAGTCGGCATGGGTCACGTAGGCCGTCTGGCCGTCGGGGGCGATCGCGATGTAGAGGGGCGACATGCCGACCGTGATCGTGGCTACGACGGCGTTCGCGCTCGTGTCGATCACCGAGACCGTGCCGGAGTTGAAGTTGGCCACGTACGCCCTTGTGCCGTCGGGAGTGATCGCGATACCCACGGGCTCATCGCCAACCGCGATCGGTTCCCCGACCTCCCCCGTCGCGGTGTCGAACGGGATCACCGCGTCGTCGTCACGGTCCGCCACGTACGCGATGTGGGCTTCGGCCGCGGCCGCCGTGCCGAACGCCACCAGCACACTCAGCGCAACGCACGCGAGCGCCCCACGAATTCCTTTCATCGGTCCCCCAGTCCTCGGGCCTACTCCCTGGGCGCTCCGGTGCGCTCAGACCGCAAGACCCTAACTCGCCCGGCAAGCACTCGGGGCACTTCTTCTCACGCTGGGTGCGCCTTTCTCAGGCTGAGGCCCCACCGCCCAACCCGCGCTCGGGGCGCCCGATTAAGCGCGTCAGGAGAGCCGCCGCGGCGGCTCAGGCCTCGGCGGCGGCGGGCTCGGCCGGGGCCGCGTCGGCGCTGGCGAGGATCTCTGTCTGGCCGGTCGCCGAGGGGTCGACCCGCACGCCCGGGCCCATCGTGCTGGCGAGCGTGATCGAGAGGATGTAGCGGCCCTTGGCGGCGGCCGGCTTGGCCCGCACGATCTCCTCGACCACGGCCGCGTAGTTCTCGAGCAGGGCCCGCTCGTCGAAGCTCACCTTGCCCAGCGCCATGTGCACCACGCCCTGGCGGTCGGTGCGGTACTCGACCTTGCCCGACTTGGTCTCGCTCACCGCCTTGGCCACGTCGTTGGTGACCGTCCCGACCTTCGGGTTGGGCATCTTGCCCTGCGGGCCGAGGATGCGGCCAAGCTTGGAGACGACCGGGCCCATCAGCGCCGGAGTCGCGATCGCGACGTCGAAGTCCGTCCAGCCGGCCTCGATGCGGTCGGCCAACTCCTGGGCGCCGACGAAGTCCGCGCCCGCCTCCTGCGCCTCGCGCGCCTGCTCGCCCTCGGCGAAGACGGCGATCGTGACGTCCTTGCCCAGGCCGTTGGGCAGCGCAAGCGTGCCGCGCAGCTGCTCGTCGGCGTGACGGACGTTCACGCCCAGGCGGATGTGGGCCTCGACCGTCTCGTCGAACTTGGCGTTGGCGAGCTCCTTGACAAGGCGCACCGCCTCGGCGGGGCTGTAGAGGCGCGTGCGGTCGATCCGCTCGCGGGCCGCGCGGTAGCGCTTGGAGTGCAGCGCGGTCGCCATCAGAGGCCCTCCACCTCGACGCCCATCGAGCGGGCGGTGCCGGCGATGATCTTCATCGCGGCGTCGACGTCGTTTGCGTTCAGGTCGGGCATCTTGCGCTCGGCGATCTGGCGAACCTGGTCGGCCGTGATAGTGCCGACCTTGTTGCGGTTGGGCTCGCCCGACCCCTTGTCGATCCCGATCGCCTCGCGGATCAGCACGGCGGCGGGCGGGGTCTTGGTGATGAAGTCGAACGAGCGGTCCTCGTAGACCGTGATCTCGACCGGGATGATCGTGCCGGCGTCCTGCTGCGTCTGCGCGTTGAACGCCTTGCAGAAGTCCATGATGTTGACCCCGTGCTGACCGAGCGCGGGGCCGACCGGCGGAGCGGGGTTCGCCTGACCCGCCGGGATCTGCAGCTTGATCACGGTGAGGACCTTCTTGGCCATGAGCGACGGTCGAGGATACTCGACTTCACGAGCTAACCAGGTCGAGGCGGCGAGTCGTCAGCGGCAGTCCTCGCCCGCGCAGGCGGCTAGCTCCCCTCGCAGCTGCTCGAGCCTCTTGGCCTCGGCCATTGCACGCTCGCGCCTCCGCCGCTCCCACGGCCGGGGCAAGCGCCCCCGCCAGCGCCGCGGCTTCGCCAGCAGGTTCCGCAGCTGGGCGGGATCCCGGTCCAGGTCGTAAAGCTCGCGGCCCAGCACCCGGCACTCCTCGCCAACCGGGAACCTGCGGAACCAGACCGAGTAGAGGAGGCCGCTCTCCACCTCGAGCACCGAGGAGTACTTGCGGCAGGGCCCGCGCTGCTCGAAGAGCAGCGCCCTGCGATCGAGCTCTTGCCCCTCCAGCGCAGGCCGCAGCGAAAGGCCGTCGAAGGTGCGCGGCTGCGATTCGCCCAGGCCGACCAGATCCATGATCGTCGGCGCCAGGTCGAACGTACCCGCGGGCTGGCGCACCGTGGCGGGCGGGATGCGGCCGATCAGATGGGCGGGGATGCGAGCCAGGAACGGCACCTCCAGCGCCTCGCGGTAGGGGCGGTTCTTGCCCAGCTCGATCCGGTGCTCGCCGTTGAAGAGGCCGTTGTCGGAGACGAAGAAGAAGATCGTGTCCTCGAAGAGGTCGTGTTCGACCAGCTTGTCGTAGATCGCCCGGATTCCCCGGTCGACTGGCGCCATCGCCGCCCGGGCGCAGCGAACCCGGGTGACGATCCTCTTCAGCTTGCGGGCGCTGAGCGGCCGGTAGCGGCGCACCGGGTCGGGCTTGTCGGAGATGTCGGCCTCGTTGACGGCGGGGCCGAGCCGCACGGGGCTTCGCCTCCACCTCCGCCAGTCCCGGTTCATCGGCTCGGGGGTGCGGTAGATCCCGCACGCGCGGTGCCGGTTTCGCCCCGGGTGGGGCGCGAAGTGGGAGAGGTAGAGGAAGAAGGGCTTCTCCGCCTCCTCTCCCGTGACGTGGTCCTCGATGAACTCGACCGCCTTGCGGTTCAGGACGTTCGTCACGTAGTCCCGCGCGCTGAGCCCGTGCCGGCGGCGCACGCCGTTGTCGGAGACGTCGTAGCCGTGGTAGCGGTTCTCGAGCGTCTGGTAGGCGTAGTCGAAGCCCGGCGGGATGGGGATCTCGTCCGAGACGCCAACCCCGCCTGTGATCGCACGCTCGTAGTTGTTCAGGTGCTTGCCGACGAGCGCGGTCTTGTAGCCCGCCTCCCTGAGCCATGCCGGCAGGACGTTCTCCTTGTCCTCGAGCAAGCCGTAGTTGTTCCAGAGGACCCCGTGGTTGTGCGGGTACTGCCCGGTGAGGAAGCCGGCGCGCGCCGGGCAGCAGAGCGGCGGCACGGCGTAGCCGCGGACGAATCGCGTGCCGCCGTTCTCCGGGCCGAACGTGCGGAAGGTGTGCGGCATGACGTTGCGGCCGAAGACCAGCTTGGGCTGATCGTCGGTCATGACCACGATCACGTTCGGCTTGGCGCTGGCCGCGTCCGCGGTCTCTCCCGCCGGCGGCGCGAACGCGGCGAGCAGGACCAACGGCACGAACGCCGCCAGCGAAACGAAGACCCTGCGCAAGAAGGCTCGTCCTTCCCCTTCTCTCACGTGATTTGCCGGGCGAGCGCGAGGACGGCCTCGCACCTCACGGTCGGAAGATCGTAGAAGGTCACGGCTCCCAATACGGCGAAGCGCGCCGCGGGAGCCGTACTCGTACGGGACCCGCGGCGCGCCTCACGCTTAACCCGTTGGACTACGCCCGGCGCACGCGAAGGAGCGCTCGCCGTGGTCGCTCCCCCTCTCTCGGCGAGAGAGCTGACGGCCTTTAGAGCTGCAGCAAGCGCCCCGGCAATTCGTCCAGCCCGCACCTCAAGGCGCCGAAAACGGCGGTCGCCTCTGGTTAGATCCTTGCGTACGCAAGGGATCCGGGCGCCACCCGGACGCCATCAAGCGGGGTTAGGGACGCTTGAGGCGAGCGGCGCGCGGCGAGCCGACGGGACAGCTCGCCGCGCGCCGCGCCGCACAGACAGAGGCGGCCTACGCGCTCAGCGGCTCGCCTTGCGCGGGCTCTTGCCCGCGAGGCGCTTGCCGCGGTCGCTGATCACGACCACCTCGGGCTTGCCGATCTTGCGAGCGAGCGCCGAGAGGGAGACGAACGCCGCCCGCTTGCGGCCGGCGAGGCTGTACCAGCGCACCCGCGTCGCGACGCGCGGCTCGCCGCGCTTCGCGGTGAGCTCCTTGACCTGCACGCGGTAGCGCACCCTGGCGCGCCGCTTGGCCGCGTGCCCGAACTGCAGCACGCCGTACTTCAGGCGCTTGCGGAACTCGACGCGGGCACCCTTGGGCAGACCGAGCGCCGCGATCTCGATCTCGAAGGCGGCGCGCACGTTCTTGGGGTGCTTGCGGTCGCGAACCTCGCCGTTGAACATCACCGCGGCCTCCCGGGTCGCCGGGGCCGGGGTGTAGCGCAGACGCTCGCGCTTGGGGTCCAGCGCCAGCACCGCGCGCTCGCCCGGGTTGAGCACGAGCTTGCGCGTATGCGCGTCGAAGGCGGGGCCGACCACGGTCAGCATCTGGAGCTCGCGGCGCTCGAGGTGGCGGGCATCGACGGTGATCCGCACCTGCTTGCCCCTGGGCACCCGGTAGACGGGCTCGGCCGACACCAGGGCCGGGTCATCCTCCTCCTCCGCAGCGCGCAGCACGCCGGTCGCGCGCGGCTCGACCTTCACGCCGGGGATCTCGTTCACGAGCTTGCCGTCGACGTACCCGGTGCGTCGGCCCTTGCGGTCGCGCAGGATCAGGTGCGCGTGCTCGACCCCGGGGGCGTCGAGCGTGATCTCGTTGTACTTGGAGCGCAGACCGGCGCGCCCCACGCAGAAGGGGCAGGGCTGCAACCCGAGCGCCGGGCGGACCCGGTGGAGATGCATGGTCTTGGTGGTGGCGTCCCCCTCCCAGACCATGCCCGGGGCAAGCTCGTACTCCCAGGTCTCGGCGACGGTGTCGACCTGGACCCGGCGCTCCTCGTCGGGCCAGTTGTTGTCGTAGACGAGGATCTCGTACTTGCCGCCGCCCAGATCATCGAGCGCGAACGGCGTTATCTGATGGCCGCCGTAGCGGAAGTCGATGATCCCGAGCGTCCATCCCTCGCGCTCGCCGGGCTGCAGCACCTCGCGCAGCTTGTCGATGATCTTCGAGGGCTTGCCCCGGACGGCAGTCCGCGCGACCGAGGGCAGCTGCTGGAAGTACCAGGCGCGGGCGATCGCGCGCTGGATCTTGATGTTGCCCTCGAGCGGGATCTCGAACGTCGTCGAATCCGCGTTCGGCGCGCCCAGCTGGGCGAGCGAGGAGAAGCCGAAGCGCGGCAGAAGGCCCTTGTAGACGGTTTCGGAGAGCACCGCGAAGCCGTAGCAGTGGCCGCCGCTCATCGACCTGTTCGCGGCGCGCATCGCCGTGCGCGCGCCCGGGCGCAGCACGCAGGCGGCGCCCTTGCCGGTGAGGCAGACCCCGCGGCCGTAGATGCGCTGCATCTCCAGCGCGTTCAGCTCCGCGTGGCCGCCCCCGTAGTTGCGGAACGAGAAGCCGTCGGGCTGGGGCCGAAAGCCCGAGTCGGCGACGATCTCGGCGCTCGCGGGCGCCGCCGTGGCGAGCGCGAACGCGGTCGCAATGAACGCACAGGCGCGTCGCGCCCACCCTGCTCTGTAGTTCAAAGAAGGTCCTCCGGAAAAGTCGCTCCGATGCCTACGCCCCACTACCTCGGCGCGGAGCCCGCGGACCTTTAACGCCGCAACGAGCCCCCTCGTCGCGCCGACCGCTAGGCCTTCGCCCGCAAGCGTCGACGAGTGATCGTCGAGCGTGTGGGCGCGTCAGCTAGCGCTTCG
>Ga0310837_100804_pt1 | contig 17953 bp, 13 predicted proteins | sample SM_ome_5_FD_201315 | JGI IMG/M metagenome (GOLD analysis project Ga0310837, IMG submission 201315) | Sorghum-adapted microbial communities enriched on stacked mutant (SM) sorghum from Joint BioEnergy Institute, Emeryville, California... ...
CGAAGAATTTCTGTCTGTTACCATGGAGTTCGAGCGCACGAACGAGGACAAGACACTGGTAGCATTTCTAACCGATCTTGCGCTGGTGGCGGACATCGACAAGCTGGATGAGACGGAAGAGGACCGGGGAAATGCGGTTGTCATGATGACATTGCACAGTGCCAAAGGGCTGGAATTCCCGGTGGTGTTTCTGGTAGGAATGGAAGAAGGAATCTTCCCGCATTCCCGGGCGCTTCTCGAAGAAGTGGAGATGGAAGAGGAACGACGTCTTGCCTACGTAGGCATTACACGTGCTGAGGAAGAGCTATTCCTGACACGGGCGCTGATGCGAACCTTATACGGACAGACGAAGATGAACGCACCGTCCCGCTTTATCGAGGAGATTCCGGAACATCTAATTCAGCCGGAAGGCATAGTACAGCAGCGGCTTGCGGCTCGCAACGGGCGCGTGGACAGCCGAGCAGCACAGCCGCAGCAGCGTGCCGGCGTTGTCCCGATGCGCAGCACGCAAACGATGGGCGGCGCTTCGGCTGTAAAGGCAGAAGGCGGCGCGGAGGCGCTTGATTGGAAAGCAGGCGATAAAGCGGAGCACGGCAAGTGGGGTATCGGCACAGTGGTGTCGATAAAAGGAAGCGGCCAGGATTTAGAGCTGACTATCGCCTTCCCGAACCCTACGGGTCTGAAAAAGCTCCTGGCTAAATTTGCTCCAATCAAAAAATTATAAAGCAAAGAGGAGAATCTCTTTCTAAATTAACTAGGGTTAAGCGAGGGAGATAGGATGGATCAAAACGAGGCTGTTCAGCGGGTAGAAGAGCTGCGCGACATGATCGAGCAGCATAACTACCTGTACTATGTAAAAGATGACCCGCAAATCTCTGATTATGAATACGATAAGCTTATGCAGGAGCTGATTCGTCTGGAAGGAGAATTCCCGGAATTGCTGACGCCGGATTCCCCAACCCAGCGGGTCGGGGGAACCCCGCTCGAATTTTTTGAGAAAGTCGAGCACACCACTCCGATGCTTAGTCTGGGTAATGCGTTTGACGAACAGGATCTGCGTGACTTTGACCGCCGTGTCCGACAGGGGCTGGGCGTAGAGGGACCTGTCCGCTACGTATGCGAATTGAAAATTGACGGGTTGGCCGTCTCGTTGCGTTATGAAAACGGGCGTTTCACGCGCGGAGCGACGCGGGGCGACGGACGTATCGGGGAGGACATTACCCAGAATTTGCGTACGATCCGTTCGCTTCCGGTTAAATTAAAGAAGCCTCTGACCCTGGAAGTTCGAGGCGAAGCTTTTATGCCGCGCAGGGCGTTTGAGCGGCTGAACAAAGAGCGACTGGAGCGCGAGGAGCCTCTATTTGCCAATCCGCGCAACGCGGCAGCCGGGTCGCTGCGTCAGCTTGATCCGAAAATCGCGGCGTCGCGTTCCCTTGATATTTTCCTGTATTCCATAGTCGGCGAAGACATACTCCCCGTCGATACGCATAGCGGGGCACTGGACATGCTTGAAGAGCTTGGCTTTAAGGTGAATCCGGAACGCCGCATATGCGAAGGGATTGACGAAGTGATTGCTATGGTCGAAGGATGGCGGGAAAGACGAAGCGAGCTTGCATATGATATCGACGGCATGGTAGTGAAGGTGGATCGCCTTTCGTATCAGGAAGAGCTGGGATACACCGCGAAAAGTCCGCGCTGGGCCATCGCATTCAAATTTCCGGCGGAAGAGGTGGTAACGGTTCTGCGTGATATCGAAATTACTGTAGGACGTACAGGCGCCATCACGCCGACCGCGATTCTTGACCCGGTTAGCCTGGCCGGAACGACCGTACAGCGGGCGTCACTGCACAATGGAGACATCATCCGCGAGAAAGGCATTATGATAGGCGATCATGTCGTAGTCAAGAAAGCCGGAGATATTATCCCGGAGATCGTAGCGGTAAAGGCGGACATGCGTACCGGAGAGGAAAAGCCGTATCATATGCCGACCCATTGCCCGGCTTGCGAGAGCGAACTTGTGCACCTGGAAGAAGAGGTAGCGTTGCGCTGTATTAATCCGCAGTGTCCGGCGCAGATTCGGGAAGGAATTATTCATTTCGTTTCCCGCAACGCCATGAATATTGACGGAGTAGGCGAGAAGGTCGTAACCCAGCTGTATGAGCATGAGATGATCCGCAGTGTGGCTGATCTCTATTACTTGCAGCGGGAAGAACTGCTTCAGCTGGAACGTATGGGAGAGAAATCAGTCGATAACATGTTAAAGGCGATCGAGGCGAGCAAAAGCAATTCTCTGGAACGTCTTCTCTTCGGGCTTGGTATTCGCTTTGTGGGCGAGAAAGCGGCCCGTCTGCTGGCGCAGCATTTCGGTACGATGGAGGCGCTGCAGAAGGGAACGGAAGAAGAGATTGTGTCCATTCATGAAATCGGCACGAAGATCGCCGAAAGTGTTGTGAAATATTTCGAAAAGCCGGAAGTAACGGAGACGATAAACCGTCTGCGCGAAGCCGGCGTTAATATGGAGTATAAAGGCCTGCGGACGGAAGATGTAAAGACCGATTCGCCATTCTCGGGCAAGACAGTTGTGCTGACAGGTACGCTGGAAAATGTAACACGTAAAGAAGCCCAGCAAATGATTGAAGTACGGGGCGGAAAAGTGTCCGGCAGCGTCAGCAAGAAAACCGACCTTGTCGTCGCCGGAGAGGCGGCAGGCTCAAAGCTGACGAAAGCGAACGAGCTGGGCATTCAGGTTATTGATGAAAAAACGTTTCTTGAATGGGTGAACAAATAATGAATAAAACTCTGCCTGAAATAGAACGGGCAGAGTTTTATTCATTTTTGAATCAAAACAAATTCAAATATGAATAAAAAATCAAGAAAATTCATTTTCTTGATTTGCCGGGACAGTTGGGGGATGGAAGGTAGGTCAAGGGCATTTCTGTGTATAATGGATGGAACAATACATTTTGTATTCCGTTTGTAAGGAGGAGCCGGTTTATGCAGGACCAGCAGGAAAATGTATCAGACGTTTTGATGGAACTGAATGCAATCATTGAGACATCGACGGACAATATTGTAATTGCAGATGGAGCAGGGCGGGTTTTGCGGGTTAGCAGCAACTGTCGTGAGATCTACGGAATTGAGCCGGAAGAATTGTATGGAAAAAGCTCACAGGAATTAGAAGAAGCAGGTGTATTTTCGCCTTCTGTAACGCTGAAGGTGCTGGAAACGAAAGTGAAAGAGCAGGTTATCCAGCATACGAAGACAGATAAAGTCGTTATGGCGACCGGATACCCGGTATTCGACGAACAGGGCAGACTTGCGCGGGTGGTAAGCTATTCGCACGATATGACCGAGATCATGTCCCTGAAGAAAAATTTCGAGGAGCTGGCGGAACAGGTCAAACGGTATGAGAGCGAGCTTGAAGAACTGCGCGAGAAGGAAACACGCATTCCGGGCGTTGTTGCGGAAAGCCCGCAGATGAAGCGGGTCATTACGATGGTGCAGCGTGTAGCCAAGGTGGATACTACGGTCCTGCTGCTCGGGGAATCCGGCGTAGGAAAGAATGTCATCGCTAAAGCGATTCATAGAAAAAGCGCACGCAAATCCCAACCTTTCATCGAAGTGAACTGCGGCGCCATTCCTGAAGGTTTGCTGGAATCGGAGTTGTTCGGCTATACATCCGGCTCTTTTACGGGAGCAAGCAAAGGCGGCAAGCCCGGTATTATTGAACTCGCGGATAAAGGTACACTGTTCCTCGACGAAATCGGAGAAATGCCGCTGGCCCTTCAGGCGAAACTGCTCAAAGTCATCCAAGAAAAACAAATTACACCGGTCGGCGGCACGCGCCCGAAGAAAGTCGATTTCCGGCTAATCGCAGCTACCAATCAGGACCTTGAACGAATGGTAAAAGAAGGTAAATTCCGCAAAGATCTGTATTTTCGGCTGAATGTTGTGCCTATCGAAATCGCTCCCCTGCGGGAAAGACCCCAGGATATACTGCCGCTCATTCGCATTTTCCTTGAGAAATTCGCCGAAGCCTATGGATTGAAAAAGCGGTTGGATGAATCGGCGGTTCACTTACTGCTCAATTACAAATGGCCGGGAAATGTGCGGGAAGTAGAAAACGTAATGGAGCGCCTTGTCGTAACGACGGACGAAGAAGTTATATCGGCTGCCCATCTGCCCGAAACGATGCGGACAGAGGCGGAAGTAGCAGAAGTGCCGATCGCTGTCGGCTCCCGCAAGCTGAAAGATATTCTGGAAGAAGTAGAGAGAAGGGTAATCATGCAGGCGTATGAGGAATGCAGAACAACGCACGAAATGGCGGCCCGCCTTGGCATCAGCCAGCCTTCGGTCGTGCGGCGCCTGCAGAAATATCGCGGCCGGGAGGTAGACGAGCAATCGGAGTGAGCTGTTGATTCAAAAATGAATAATAAAGAGTAGAGTAGCTCCTCCCTAAAAGCCGGAAGCTTTAATATATAAAGGTTTATATAAACTGGCACGGCTTTTGCAAGTTTCTATGTAACGAGAAGAGATACACATCAATAGGAAAGTTGGAGGGGATACACCATGGCAAAAAAATATCAACCGGCAGACTCATTTGAATCTCCGCGTTTTTGCGGCGTGCGTACATTTATGCGCCTGCCTCATATTCAAACGACAGAAGATGTCGACTTCGTTATTTTGGGAGCCCCGTTTGATACCGCGGCTTCTTTCCGTGTCGGAGCACGGTTCGGTCCGGGAGCGGTACGCGATTTCTCGATTTTGCTCCGCCCGTACAATCCGGTCAGAAAAATTAACGTGTTTGATTACTTATCCGGGGTAGATTATGGGGATCTCCCTGTTGTGCCCGGCTATATTGAAGAGTCATACAAAAAAATTGAAGAAGGATTACTTCCGATTCTGGAAAAAGGTGTCGTGCCGATTACGATCGGGGGCGATCATTCCATTACGCTTCCCGAGTTGCGTGCGGTTGCCAAAAAGTACGGCCCTGTCGGACTCGTTCATTTCGATGCGCACAGCGATACATGGGATACGTATTTTGGACAGAAATACAACCACGGCACGCCGTTCCGCCGGGCATATGAAGAAGGACTGCTGGATACAAGCCGCAGCATCCAGGTAGGCATGCGTGGAGGGCTGTATGCGCCGGAAGATTTGGATGATGCGCGCGAGATGGGCTTTGACGTCGTAGAAATGCATGAAGTGCAGGAGATGGGAATCCCGGCAGTTATCGAGCGTATTCGTCAGCGCGCGGGAGACGGTCCGCTATTCCTATCATTTGATATTGATTTTATTGATCCTGCATACGCACCGGGAACAGGAACACCGGAAGTTGCCGGAGCAACGACAACAGAGGCGCTGCAGTTGCTTCGCGGCCTGGAAGGATTGAATTTTGTCGCATTTGATCTGGTTGAAGTGCTGCCATCATTTGACCATGCACAAATTACCGCTAATGCAGCATCGAACGTTATCTTTGAATTTATTACTCATCTGGCACTTCAGAAGAAAGCAAAAACAGAAACACTGGCCCATGCAGGGAAAAATTAATCAAAGAGTGCAAGAAACGGGCAGCAATTTTGCAGCAGTCGTTTCTTGCACTGCTATATACAAAGGAGACGCAAATCATGTCCCAGAACAATTTTCGAATGTATATGAATGGAAAGTGGGTAGAGGGGAGGGGAAACAGACGCACGCTTATCGATCCCTCTACCGGATCGGCCCTTGCTGAAGTAGCAGAAGCCTCATCGGAGCAGGTGCATGAGGCGGTACTGGCAGCGAAAATTGCATTTGAAACAACGGAATGGCCTGTAAATGCAAAGCTTCGTGTAGCTCTTCTTTATAAGCTTGCTGATTTATTGGAAGCTTCAGCAGAGGAATTTGCTCAAGTAGAAAGCCGGAATACAGGTAAGCCGATTCGCGAATCCCGCCTGGATATTATGGATAGTGTAACTTGCATCCGCTATTATGCCAATCTGGTAGAGTCTCGTGATGTGTGGCAAAAAGAGATGGAAGATGGAACAACCAGCCGTATACACGAAGAGCCAATTGGTGTATGCGCACTGATTGTTCCCTGGAATTTTCCGCTGCTTCTTGGCATATGGAAGCTGGCGCCTGCTTTGGCAGCAGGGAATACAATCGTATTCAAGCCATCGGAGATTACTCCTCTTTCCTTTATAAAGCTGGCAGCATTAATTGAAGAGGCAGGAATGCCGGACGGTGTCTTTAACCTTGTGTTAGGCGATGGAGCGGCGGTTGGCCAACCGCTTGTAAGTCACGAAAGTGTTAATAAAGTTTCATTTACGGGTGGAGCTGAAACAGGAAGAAGAATTTATCAGGAATGCGCAAAAACATTGAAGCGTGTCTCGCTTGAATTGGGAGGCAAATCTCCGTTGATAATTTTTGAGGATGCAGACGTAGAAATTGCAGTAGACTGGGCACTCTTTGGAGCATTTTTCAATCAGGGCCAGGTATGCGTTGCGTCTTCCAGGATATTGGTTCATAACGAGCTAGAACAGGAGTTTTTGAAAAGACTTTCTGATAGACTTGCTCATATTCGCATTGGAAAACCGCTGGAGGAAGCCACAGAAATGGGGCCTGTAATCAGCTTAGACCATCTTAAGAAAATCGAGCAATACATTCAGCTCGGGATTTCAGAGGGAGCAACGCTGTTTACAGGCGGAACGCGAATTCAGGGGGAAGATGGGTACTACATTACTCCTGCTGTATTTACTGATGTGAATCAAGAGATGAGAATCGTGCAGGAAGAAATATTCGGCCCTGTTATTACGGTTCAATCTTTCCATGATGAAGAAGAGGCGATTGCTTTAGCAAATGGCACAAAATATGGTCTGGCTGCCGGTATTTTAAGCCAGGATATAGAGCGGGCAAATCGTGTGGCTAACCGTGTCCAGGCAGGAACGATCTGGATAAATGGGTACCATACACCTCATGTAGAAACGGCATGGGGCGGTTTTAAACAAAGTGGCATTGGACGTGAGCTTGGACCATATGGATTAGCTGCTTTTACGGAACCAAAGCATATTAATATGAATTCACAGCTTCAAAAAGTTGGTTGGTATTCTGCAACATAGGGAGAGGATAGCATGTCAAATTCGACTGAAACAATAAGTCATGATAGCATGAGCCCGATTTCTGCAAATGAAAGGACAATGAGCTTATTTTCTACTTTTTTTCTTTGGCTGGGATCTAACGTTGTAGTGACCACGGTATTCACCGGAATGCTGTTCGTTCCGGATATGACGTATTCGACAGCCCTCATTGTAATTATACTTGGAACACTCCTTGGAACAATACCATTGATCCTTATGGGAAATATCGGAACGCGTACCGGCTTATCCACTATGGCACTGGCCCGCGGAGCCTTCGGGCAGCGCGGGGCGGTACTGCCTACCGCTGTGAACACTATTGTACTTATAGGCTGGAGCTGGATTCAGGCATATATGGGGGCTTTGAGCCTTAATGAAGCTATATCCTATTTGACAGGATATAGCAATATTAATCTCTTTACGATTCTGACTGAAGCACTTGTAGTTCTGATGGCCATGTATGGACACCGGGTAATAGAGACAACGGAAAAATTCATCGTGTCTTTCATGGTGGTCTTGGTTGTAATCGTTTTCGGCTACATGTTTATTACATTTGATGTAGGAAATTTAATCAGAATGACTGTAATGGATAATCCTTCTATTACCGTCTCGGCGGCCTTTGATATTGTAATTGCAACCGTATTCTCGTGGATGCTTATGGTAAGTGACCATAACCGCTATTGTAAAACGGAAAAGGTCGGTATGGTGGGGACCTATCTCGGGTTTAGTGTCTCAACCATTATTGCGATGGTACTTGGGGCAACCGTGTCCGGGTTTTCGGTATTGAATCATATCACACGGACGTATGATCCAACTGTTTTAATTGGACATTTTAACCCTGTTTTTGGTTTTGCCGCGGCACTGGTTATTTTCATTTCCGTTTTATCGACGAATACAATGGTCTTATATAGTGCAACGATGTCTTATTTGGCCATCTTTAAGCAGCATCATTTCAAAAAAATTGTGCTAATATTAGGTGTTATTTGTATATTCGGAGCATTGCTTAAGGATTGGCTGCTTACCAATTTTCAGGGATTCCTCTTGATGATTGGAAGTCTTTTTATCCCGGTTGTTGCGATTATGCTCATAGATTACTACATTCTTAAACGCAAGCATTATGATGCTTCCGAAATTATTTCCGGTGAGAACAAACTTTACTGGTATTCGAATGGGATTAATTATGTTGCTTACATTTCTTTTATTATTGGGGCTGTATTCGCCTATTATTTCTCTTACGTACATCCTATTTCCGGAACGACAATACTAACCTTCCTGTTAACATGCGTGGTTTACGCAGGGCTAATGAAAGTTGCAAGAAAGGCTCTAGTACCTGAAGAGAACAAAGAATCGGAAGTAGTATAAGAAACACTAATTCATATGCATACCATGCAGAAAGCGAGGCCATATTATGATTAAGATCGATAAAATTGTTGATTTATCCCTCCCGTTAACGAATGATACCCCTATTTATCCCGGAGATCCTGAGCCGAATATTAGTGTAGCTACAACGTTAGAAGAGGGATTCGTACGTTTTTCATAGATACAATAAATATAGATCGGACAGGAGGTACTGAATTTCCCGTCCATGATGCAGTAGCTGAGGTAAATGGAATTATTGCGGAGAATTTGACTAATTTCGGGGCGATTGATTTCCCGAATCCTCTCATAAGCGCCTTTCCTTTACGAATTATAGGGTCAGACGGTTCACCTGTTAGAGCGGTAGCGATGAAGATCGGGTAAAGGAGCAGGATAGACTTTTCAGGCTGTCGAGAAATCTTGACAGCCTATTTATTTTAAAGTATAAAAGAGTTTAGAAATAATTAGTATCTTAGGACAAAAATACAGAAAATTATTGATTTATCGAATGAAGGACGCCGATTGCTCGGCGCCTAAGTGATAGATATTTTTTACCGTAGGAACGACTTCCCTGGTGCATGCATATGAAGGGACGAGAAGACGCGTTAGACTTTAAATTTACTCATTAAATCGTTTAATTCCTCTGCCATTTTTGTGAGGGTATGCGAAGCGGAAGAGATTTCTTCCATCGCAGCGTTCTGTTCTTCCGCCGCTGCCGCTACACCCTGGGTCAGTCCTGCTGTTTGTTCGGAAATTTGCGAAATACGGTTTACTGCCTCCGTCATTTTGTTCTTTTTCGCATCCATCTGTCTTACGATGTGGTTCACGTCCTTTACATGGGCAAACACTTCTTCTGCCGCTTGCAGTATATCTTCAAAAGAGCTTGAAGCGCTGTCCGCCATGACGATGCCCTGCTTAACCTCCGTGTTTGTCTCATTCGTTACTTCAACCGCATTGTGCATCTCCTGCTGGATCTCGACGATTAGGCGGCTGATTTGGCTTGCTGATTGAGCCGATTGTTCTGCGAGCTTACGCACTTCATCCGCTACGATCGAGAAGCCTCTGCCGTGCTCGCCTGCTCTGGCCGCTTCAATCGCCGCGTTCAATGCCAGCAGGTTGGTTTGCTCGGAGATAGAGGTGATAAGTGCTACAATATGGTCAATTTCTTCGGATTTTTTTCCGAGTGAGTGCACGGCAGCCGCCAGCTCTTCTACCTGCTGATAAATATGATTCATCTGTTCGGTTACTTCTCTGGCATTGCGATTTCCGTTTTCTGCTTTCTCCGCAGTTACCATGGATCGTTCATTTACCTTTTGGATACCTTCGGCTATTTTGTCCATGCTGTCTGTGATATCAGATACGATGTTTCTTGCATCGTCGACGATAGAGGCCTGCTGTTCGGTACCGCTGGCGACCTCCATCATGGACTCCGTAATTTGTTCCGCCGCTTTGCTGGTTTGCTCGGAACCCGCGGTCAACTGCTCAGAAGTGGAGGCAACCTGGTGAGTATGGGAGACGATTTGTCCCATCGTGTTCCGAAGCGTGTCATTCATCGAGTTGAAATTGCGGAACATCTGGCCGAATTCGTCCGCTGTTTTCACTTCGATATGGTGTGTGAAGTCTCCGCCCGACATCGCTTCCGATAATTCGTTGACGCGCCTAATGTTGCTTGTAATATAGCGGCTGTACAGCAGAATGATAACGACTGCAATAATGATAGAGAGAACAGCGGCTATAGTGAGTGCGTTGACCAGGGAGCGAACAGGAGCGAACATTTCGCTTTCCGGTATGACCAGCGAAAGTATCCAACCGTTCTCCGGAACGGTGTGATAATAGATCCGGTTCGTTCCTTTTTCGCCTGCATAAGTAACCATTCCGCTTTTTTCAGATGTCAGACGGGAGGAAGCCTGGGCAAGCGAAGCATTCGGATCGTTTTTAATGTTCATCTTCATCATTTTATTCGGGTCCGCATCCGCCAGATAGGTTCCTTTGCTATCAAGCAGGAATGCCCGGCCCGTCTCGCCGACCTTCGTTTGTCCGATTAGCTTCTGCAGACTGGACAGATCGATGTCGCATGTAATGATACCAAGAAATTCATGACTGCTGCTGTAAAACGGTACGCTGACAGTGACCATGGAAATCTTGGTGATTGAATCGAAATAAGGATCGGTATAGACGGTCGGCTGTTTGCTAGCTTTGCCTGTTTTATACCAATCCGTATTCGGATAATTATATTCCGGATTGCTGAACTCTTCCGTGACCTCGATTTTCCCGTCTTTCCGAAAGGCGTACAAAGAGAAATATTTCACATCTGAACGGTACTTGTAAGGTTCAAAGAACACGCCGACAGCGAAAGTTTCGGCATTTGAGCCGAGCGCGTTTTTCAGAATGGCCGCGTACTGTTCTTTCGTAATAGAAGGAGAGGAGAATTCTATGCTGCGGGCGAGCAATTCTGGAATCTTTTTATGGGCTACTAGATCTTTTTCGATAGCGGAACTAAGACCCCGTAGCTGTTCGTTCATCTTATCTTCGATTTGCCGATTCATCAAAGATGTACTGTAAAAGTACGTAAACAATGTCATAAATAACAGAACGACTACAAATGTGGGAAGTAGAGATACAAGAGTACGTGCTTTAATGCTTCGGAACTTCATTTCTTATACAGCTCACCTTTCTTGTCAGACTTTTTGCCTAGCATTTTTTATTTTGTTTATATAAATGTATATCGGTAAATTTTCACAGCTCTTATATTGTTTATTAGAGCAAAGCTTAATGTTTTGAAAATTATAAAAATATAATACGATTCATGAAAACGACAGGAGGTGAGACTGGCTCAGTTGCGGCTGTATAGTTTCTTTGGTATGATTTTATCTAGGTTTGTCCGCCTCAGAAGAGCGTAGCAGGGCGGAAAAAGCCAGGAAAATCAGGAGGTGGAACCATGAGCGCAATTTCGCGTGATGAGGTGGAATATGTAGCGAAACTCGCCCGCTTAAACCTTACCGAAGAGGAAGCGGTAAAATATACAGAGCAGTTGAACAGCATTCTTGAATTTGCAGGGAAACTGAATGAACTGGATACGACCAATGTGCCTCCGACCAGCCACGTGCTTGACGTATATAACGTCATGCGCGACGACGAAGTGCGTCCGTCCGCAGATCGTGAAGAAGCTCTGCGCAATGCACCGGACGAAGAAGACGGACAGTTCAAAGTACCGGCTGTAATGGAATAGAGAAAGGAGGACGAACACGTGTCTTTATTTGATAAAAAACTAGCGGACTTACATACCGAACTCGATAAAGGAGAAATCACGGTATCCGATTTGGTAAACGCTTCTTTTAAGCGCATCAGCCAAACGGAGGGTAAAGTAAAAGCCTTTATCTCATTTGACGAAGAAAATGCGCGCAACCGCGCCAAAGAATTGGACGAGCAGCAATCCCGCGGCGAAGAGAAAGGATTGCTGTTTGGTCTGCCTGCAGGGATCAAAGACAACATTGTAACCCGGAACGTAACCACTACATGTGCCAGCAAGCTGTTGGCCAATTACAATCCAATCTACAACGCCAGCGTGATGGACCGTTTGCATGCGGCCCAGTCTGTCATGATCGGAAAGCTGAATATGGATGAATTCGCCATGGGCGGCTCGACGGAAAACTCCGGCTTCCATAATACATACAACCCCTGGAACCTTGATTATGTGCCGGGCGGTTCCAGCGGCGGCTCGGCTGCGGCTGTGGCGGCCAGACAGGTCTATTTCACTCTCGGCTCCGATACAGGCGGATCGATTCGCCAGCCTGCTGCTTACTGTGGCGTAGTGGGGCTGAAGCCGACATATGGTCTTGTGTCCCGCTTTGGACTCGTGGCGTTCGCGTCTTCTCTGGACCAAATCGGACCGATCACGAAGAATGTGGAAGACGCCGCCTATGTACTGCAGGCGATTGCCGCACATGATCCGTTTGATTCTACGTCCGCTGAAGTAGACATTCCGGATTACATCTCTGCGCTCGACGGTGACATAAAAGGCATGCGTATCGGTGTACCGAAAGAGCTGATGGGTGAGGGCATCGATCCGGAAGTAAAAGAGAAAATAAACGCGGCGCTGAAAGTGCTGGAAGGACTCGGCGCAGTCGTCGAAGAAGTAACGCTGCCGCATACGGAATATGCAGTACCGACCTACTACATTCTTGCACCTTCTGAAGCGTCTTCCAACCTGGCGCGTTATGACGGTGTGCGCTACGGTGTACGTGCGGACAACGCGGAGAATCTGATTGAAATGTACCGTGAGACCCGCAGCCAGGGCCTGGGTGCGGAGGTAAAGCGCCGTATTATGCTGGGAACGTACGCGCTAAGCTCCGGCTATTATGATGCGTATTATAAGAAAGCGCAGCAGGTGCGTACGCTGATTAAACATGACTTCGACGAAGTATTTAAGAAATACGACGTGATCATCGGACCGACCGCGCCGACGACCGCGTTCAAGATCGGCGAGAAAGTCAATGACCCGCTGACGATGTATTTAGAAGACATCTGCACCATTCCGGTGAACCTGGCCGGCATTCCGGCCATCAGCGTGCCTTGTGGCTTTGCGAGCAACGGCCTGCCGATCGGACTGCAGATTATCGGGAAAGCGTTTGACGAGTCCACGATTCTGCGCGTCGCGCATGCCTATGAGCAAAATACAGACTATCACAAGGCTCGTCCTGAGCTGTAAGGGGGTACGGAACCATGGAATTCGAAACCGTCATTGGGCTGGAGATTCACGTCGAGCTATCCACGAAATCGAAAATTTTCTGCGGCTGCTCCACCGAATTCGGGGCGCCGCCTAATACGCATACGTGCCCGATTTGTTTGGGGCATCCGGGCGTTTTGCCCGTATTGAATAAGCGAGCGGTAGAATATGCAATGAAAGCGGCACTTGCGCTAAACTGTGAAATTGCGGAAGAAAGCGTATTTGACCGGAAGAATTATTTTTATCCTGATTTGCCAAAAGCATATCAGATTTCCCAGCTTGACAAAGCCATCGGCAAGAACGGCCGGGTAGATATCGAAGTGAACGGTGAGACAAAACATATCGGTATTACGCGTATCCAGTTGGAAGAGGACGCGGGCAAGCTAATGCATGCGGCAAGCGGATATGCGTCTCTGGTAGACTACAATCGTGTCGGAACGCCCTTGCTGGAAATCGTATCAGAACCGGATCTTCGTTCCCCGGAAGAAGCGCGTATTTTTCTGGAAAAATTAAAAGCGATTTTACAGTATTGTGAAATATCTGATCTGAAAATGGAAGAAGGCTCTTTGCGCTGTGATGCTAATATTAGTCTTCGTCCGGTAGGTCAGAAAGAGTACGGTATTCGTGCCGAATTAAAAAATGTAAACTCGTTCCGTAACGTGCAACGCGGACTCGAATATGAAGAGGTGCGTCAGGCCGATATTCTGCGCGACGGCGGCGAAGTGGTGCAGGAGACCCGGCGCTGGGACGAAGCGAAGGGCCGCACCGTATCGATGCGCGGCAAGGAAGAAGCGCACGACTACCGCTATTTCCCGGATCCGGATCTCATTAAGCTAAAAATCAGCCGTGAATGGGTGGAAGAAATTCGCGCCACCATTCCGGAGTTGCCGGATGCGCGTAGACAGCGCTACATGTCCGAATTCGGTCTGCCGGAATATGACGCAGGCGTTATCACGATGTCCAAAGACATTTCTGATTTCTTTGATGCTGCCGTACAGACGGGCGCTGATGCCAAGTCGGTGGCCAACTGGCTTATGGGCGATCTAATTGGATATTTAAACGCCAACGAAAAAGAAATGAAAGACATTCAGATGACACCGGAAAGCCTGGGTCAGATGATTAAGCTGATCGAAAAGGGCACCATCAGCAACAGCATTGCCAAGAAAGTCTTCAAGGAAATGGTGGAGTCCGGAAAAGATCCGGAGAAGATTGTTGAAGAGAAGGGTCTTGTCCAGATTAGCGACGAAGGCGCGATTAAGCAGATGGTGGATGAAGTCATCGCCAAAAATCCGCAGGCTGTGGAGGATTTCAAAGCCGGTAAAGAGAAGGCGATCGGAGCTCTGGTTGGCCAGGTTATGAAAGCGTCCAAAGGGAAAGCAAACCCGGGCGTGGTGAACCAACTGCTGCGTGATGCGCTGAACAAGCTATAGTTTGCAGTATAAAGAAAGGGTTGTCCATCGGTTATGGGACAACTCCTTTTTGTTGTAAAAAATGAAAGTAGCAATTCTATCAGTCTTTCGAAAGAGTACTCCCACTTCAAGCGTCAGCTAAGTGGGTGGTGAATTTCGGTTTGGCGTTAGCCGAAAGGCATTTGTTCTGAACATTTGCCTTTTTTGTTTCTTGTTGTATAATCAGTCTTACTAGTTAAAAGGATTGATTTCACATGAAATTAGACAGTAATAATCATTCGGTGTTCAGTCTGAATTATCATCTCGTGCTAGTGATTAAGTATCGTCGTAAGGTAATCAACACGGCTGTATCTGAAAAAGCAAAGCAGATGTTTATGGATATTGGTGAGAAATACAATATCACATTGCTAGAATGGAATCACAATCAAGATCATGTTCATGCGTTGTTCAAAGCACATCCCAAAACAGAACTTTCTAAGTTCATCAATGCTTACAAAAGTGCCAGTTCTCGTATCATCAAAAAAGAGTTTCCTCATGTGAGAAAGCAGTTGTGGAAAGAGTATTTCTGGTCAAGAAGTTTCTGCCTGCTCACTACAGGCGGTGCTCCCATCCATGTGGTGAAACAGTACATTGAAAACCAAGGAACCAAGTGAGGTGAAAAAATGCACAAGGCATTCAAGTTTCGTCTGTATCCAAACAAAGAGCAAGCCATTCTCATTAACAAGTCCATTGGTTCTAGTCGCTTTATTTTTAATCACTTCTTAGCGAAATGGAATGATACATACAAAGAAACGGGGAAGGGACTCACCTACAACACTTGTGCTAATCTCCTTACATCCTTGAAAAAACAGGTAGAATGGCTAAAAGAAGGAGATGCCCATGCTTTGCAGTCCTCACTACGAAATCTAGCCGATGCTTTTGATCGCTTTTTCAAAAAGCAAAATGATGCACCTCGTTTTAAAAGTAAGAAGAACCCTGTACAATCCTACACAACGAAGATTGAAAAGAAAAACCAATGGCCTGAAGTCAGTATCATAGGAAATAAGATCAAGCTCCCTAAGCTCGGTTGGGTAAAGTTTGCGAAGTCCAGAGAAGTCGAAGGTCGTATTCTTTCTGCTACCATTCGTCGGAATCCCTCTGGAAAATACTTTGTTTCCATCCTTTGTGAAAGGAACGACTGTCCCTATGTTCCAGTAGATCAAGAAAAAGCAGTGGGGATCGACCTTGGTTTAAAAGATTTCGCCATTTTTTCTGATGGTAAGAAAGAAAAGGCTCCGAAGTATTTCAGAAAGTATGAGAAGCAATTAGCGAAAGCCCAGAGAACCATGACCCGACGAACCAAAGGTGGGGCGAATTGGCGCAAAGCACGCATCAAAGTAGCTAAAATTCACGAGAAGATTACCAACGCCCGTCATGATTTCCTTCACAAGCTGTCTACCAAGCTGATTCGCGAAAACCAAGTCATCAGCACGGAAGACTTGCAAGTGAAGAACATGGTCAAGAATCATAATGTAGCCAAGTCCATCACGGATGCTTCATAATTTACCCCTTAGACTGGTTATTATGCTGTTATAGAGGTGTAGTATTGTGTTTTAAATATCTGCCAATAGTGTTTCGGACGGTGTGTTTATTGCGGCCTTAAACCGTGTTGGACACGAAAAAGACATGACATTTTACGGGAGGATTTATCAGCAACTGGATGGGAGATATTATGTAATCGCTGGATGATGAGGAAGGTATTCTTATTCAGGAGATTAATAAAATAAGAAATTGATTTTGCTCGAAACCTGCTTCAATTTTTGCGGGACCGCCTCCCGGATACGTACGGTCTGTTGCTGGAGCAAGAAGCGATGCGGAGAAAGGAAACTTTTACATTTCTGGTGGCTGTCCGGTTTTAGCTAACCTTTAGGAGCATTATCTTTATTTTTATAAGACTCTTTTCTTAAAAATCGCTGCTAATAGTTTGCTCCCATCCCCATCAAACTAAGAAATCCTTCTACCCAAAAAAACCACTATCCTTTCTCTAAATAATGAGGTAGAGGATAATGGTTTTTATTAATCTCACAATTCCCGAAGAACCTACTTTGTTTTCACAAGAACTACAACACTATTTACTTTCTGGCGTTCTTTAAAAATTAGCCAAGAAAGCAGGGATATAAGTTTAGGATTTATTGTTTACTTATGAAGTGATCATCTTCATTTTGAGATGAAATAAAAACCAGATACTTTTCTCCCTTTTTGCTTCCTGATATAACATAATATATTGGTGTAAATTTCTTTTGCTTTTCTGTTAAAAGTTTTATTTCTTGTTCCTTTAGGTGTCTTAGCTGTATATCTGAAACTTGGGTTAACCCATAATATTCCACAGCTATTTTTTTAGCTTTTTCTCTTGATACAGCGACAGTGCCTGGTGCATCAGAAGAATCATTTGTCTTACCTAAAGGTCCTGAACAGCTAATCAAAATAAAGCAAACAATAGACAGTATTATTATCCTTCTCAGTTCAACCCCCCCCTTACAGTATGCCAAGTTGAATTTTACTGTGGCACTACTTTTACAGTTTCGTACCAAGAAGAAAGGTTCCCGACATATAAATAAACATCCTTAGGTGTTGTTGACCACGTATCATGAACGATTACATATTGATACCACTTGTTTCCTTCTGATGTTTCTTGATATTGTTCATAGCCTACTCCGGTCATGTCATGGCTTTTATATGTAGGATCGTTTACCACATTTACTATGCTAGGACGTCCATTAACAATTTCTGTTCTATAATTAGTAAAACTAGGTGAAGTTCTTGTAACGCTTACATTATACCCCCTAGCCTTCCAAAAATTAACCATTCCTGTAACTCTATTATTCCAATCTGTGGCGCCTGTTGTACGGTTAGTTTTCATATCAGTGGCTAATGCATCAATTAATGTGTTATCTGTTGTAGTAGATTGCACTAAGTTAGGTTTACCATTTCCATCCCAAAAGCGAACAATATTCCCAAATGAAGTAGGACTACAACCAATATACCAATTCATATCATGTACAGGAAGTATTTTGCTAGCATAACTTATAATCGATAAAGTTCCTATGCCTTCTTCTACTTGAGGTTTAATTGATTTTACATTGTCACCAGTAAGAGGGCCTTTGCTTTTTAGATTAGCTTTTTCAATTTTTTTATTTTCGCGGATATCTAAGTAAGAGTCTGGTTTGTCTTGTTTAATATAGTGCATTGTAGGACCTACATAAATAGCCCTGTCCTTACTTGAAATTTTGTAATTATTATAAGGATGTACACCTTCACGAGTAGATTCTATAACTACAGGATTTTCACTGGCACTTACTATAATGTATCCTCTT
>Ga0310837_100820_pt1 | contig 17564 bp, 15 predicted proteins | sample SM_ome_5_FD_201315 | JGI IMG/M metagenome (GOLD analysis project Ga0310837, IMG submission 201315) | Sorghum-adapted microbial communities enriched on stacked mutant (SM) sorghum from Joint BioEnergy Institute, Emeryville, California... ...
GTTGGAAGAGATGAAAGCCTACATAGAACGGGAAGTTCATAAGTGTTCCTTCACGGATTTCCCCATCGCCTTGCATTCCTTTGATGAAGGGATATTCGTGCCCCTGGCATTGAGCATCGGCAACGCGATCAACATGACGTGGGATTCAAACGGAAAGGAATTGCTGCCCCTTTGCTCGTTGGCCCGCCTGCTCATCTTCTGTTCGCAGGCCGGAGCCACCATGTCGCAAGGGAAATCGGTTTTTGTGTATTACGGGGGAACCTTTGACGAGATTTACCAAACCAATCAATTTTACGCCCGGATCAAAAGCGAGAACAGGACCTTTGATGAAATCGTTTTTGATTTGGTCCGCGAACAAAAATTGCGGGCGGATTATACGAAAAACCATTATATGATCTATGAATATACTTCCGATTATCAGTCAAAACGGACTTTGCTGAACTATATGGTCATGACGCCGAGCCTCGTACGGCTGTTTTCCGACCACGCGAATCTCTTCGAAAAGATCCATCATACGAACAAAAGCGGCATGGTTCGGCTTTTATTGCAGGGCATTGATCCCAAACATTTCATCACCGAGGTTTTGCGGGGGAAGGTCAAAAATTCCTATCCGAGTTTCGAAGTCGTCCAAATGACGATCATCCGCCACTTGAATCAAATTTACGCAAAGGGGGATTTCGAAGTGGACAGCAATTTGGAAAAAAGGTATGTCTGGGCACTTGTGAAGAGCGCGGAACAGGTAAAACACAAAATCGGCAATGACAAAAAAACCCAAGGGATCGCCTACCGCCTGTTGAACGCTGTCCGTTCCAACGACAAAAATACCTTTATGGACACGGTCATGCGGACGTATATCAGCTGTGACCTGGAAATACCGGGAATATTGCTGGAAGCGCTTCACGAAAACAAATTGGATTTTGCGACGGTGGGTAACGCCTGGATTGCCGGGCTGATTTCAAAAGCGAATGAACGAAATGGAGGAGAGGATCTAAATGAATAAAAATCAAGGATTGACATTTTCGGTCATCTTTCGAGCCAACTCTTTAAATTATGGCGAAGGAACCGCCAATATTTCCGAGCTGAAAAAATTCCACAGAGGGAACGGGGAAGTGTATACCTTCGCTTCGCGGCAAAGTTTGCGCTATGACATCGTCCGGCTGGGAAATCAATTTTTCCGATGGAATCTCGACGTCGTCGATAAAGCCCAAGGTGTCGTTCAATTTAAACCTGAGTGCACGATCAAGGATTCCGTGGAAATGGACCTGTTCGGTTATATGAAAACGAAGGCGAACGAAGGGGCGACCAAACGTTCCGCCGTCGTGCGCCTGAGCCATGCCATATCATTGGAACCGTATCGGAGTGACTTGGAGTTTTTAAACAACATGGGTTTGGCTGCCCGTATTAATGAAGACGCCAATCTGGCGACGTTGGAACAGCATATGAGTTATTATACGTACACGGTGACGGTGGATTTGTCAAGAATCGGCGTCGACCAAGGAATCGAACTGTCCAATGAGGAAAAGGCATCCCGCGTAAAACAATTTTTGGAAATCGTGAAACTGTTGAATCGGGAAATCAGAGGAAGGCAAGAAAACCTGGCACCGCTGTTTGTCATCGGAGGCGTCTACCGCGTGCCCAATCCCTTCTTCCTCGGGCGGATCGCGCTGGAAAATCATGATACAGAAAAACTGAATCTTCAATTGATAAGGGATACCGTCAATACAACCGTTTTCGGCGAGCCCATAAAAGGGCAAACCTGCATCGGGTATGTCAAGGGAACTTTCAAAAACGAACAAGAATTGCATCAGCTGGATGTGGCCCAGGTCGGAACGGTGGATGAATTCTTCGGAACTTTGGCGAACGAAGTAGATGCATATTACGGGGTGTAAAAAATGAAGGCCCTGCGGATCAAAGCCTTTCAAGAAACCGCCTGTTATACCAAACCTTTCGCCAATAAAGTCACGGAGACCTACCCCCTTCCGCCCTATTCGACGGTCAAGGGAATGATCCATGCCCTGCTAAACGCGGACCGGCTAGTCCCGTTTTCCCTCTCCGTCCAGGGCGACTATGAATCGATGATCATTGACTATCGAAAAACCTATTTTGTGAAAAGAAAAGAATTTAATATGCCCATCATTATGGACGGATTGGCGATCGAAGTTCCCGAATTTCCGAACATGACATCGATGCCGTTGTACACCCATCTGTTGTACAACGTAACTTTGGTTTTTCACTTGAAGGCAGAAGAGGAAATATTGCGGAAGATTTATGATGCCTTTCGTCACATGCCGAACCATTTGTCCTTGGGAAGACAGGAAGACCTGCTGAGGATCGATGAGGTGAAAATCACCGGTGTGGAAGAGCTGGATCTCATGGAGGGGAAGGAATTAACCCATTCCATGTACATCCCTTCCAAATTGATTCAGGAAGATGAACGAAGGCGGGGAATTCCTTATCTGCTGAATTGGACTTATGAAGTGAAAAAAGGATTGCGGGAATGGTCCCGGATTCCGGTAAGCTATGTTTCCAAAAAAGAAAGGATCGATGATGACTTTCTTCTCGGTCCTGCCTTTATCGACGATGAAGGCTACGTCATCGCGTGGAATGATTGACCGGAAAAGGAGGTTCCGCCGAAACATTTTCCTTTGCATCCTTCCCGTCTTGCGACAGGAAAAGGAAGGCGAATTCAAGGGGACGCGGAACCTCTTTGAATTTCCTGCCATTCGGGCGCTGCCGATGCCGTTTTGCCGGATGTTCGGGTTAAAACGGCGAAATCAACGCAAGCTTTCCATCTTCTTTTGCTGATAAGGTGGAACAACGCCGGCCGCATATTTGGGGCATTTCATTGCAAATTTCCGATCCTCTTTTGCCGGTCCGGCCGACGGAATCGATTTCGGAGGTGTCAAAATGATTCTTGCGAAGTCCAATCCGAAGGAATCCCTTGCGGAACATACCCGGGAATTATTGAAAAGGTATGAGGAACTGTATGATGCCTACGGGCAGACGATCAAGGATCAAAAGGTTTGGGACCTGTTATGGTTCGCCGCTTTGTATCATGATACGGGAAAAGCCTACAGCCAGTTTCAGTATACCATCAAGCGGGCATTGGGAGAGGAGGTTGAGCCCACGGATTATCCCTATATTCCCCACGGGTATTTGTCGCCTTTTTTTCTGCCGCTGAAATCCTTAAACTTGGACAAAAAGTTGCGGAAGATCCTGATAGAAGCCATTGCCTACCATCATGAACGGGATGTATCGATCAATGCGGAGCTTTTGTTAAAAATTGCGAGGGAAGATTTGATTCATCGATTCGGTCAGGTAGGAGAAGAGTTGGCTATTGAAACGCCGGAGGACGATAAATTTTTTCCCAAAATCGCAAACGACTTGAAAAAAGAGCGGATCAAATCAATCAACATGGATCAGGACTATCTCACCTATGTATTAGTCAAGGGGCTCCTTCACCGGCTGGATCACGCCGCTTCCGCCCATGTGGCCATAGAGATTGATCCCCATTTTGATCTCAGCCGGCTGACCCAAAAGTATTTAAAACAATTGACCGGTCGGTCGGAGGATTTTTTGCGGCCATTGCAAAAATTCGCCTTGGAAAACCAGGACAAAAACTTAATTTTGACGGCCCAAACCGGTATGGGGAAAACGGAAGCGGCTTTACTTTGGGCGGGGAGGAAGAAAACGTTTTTTACCGTTCCTTTGCGGGTGTCGCTCAATGCTTTGTACGACCGGGTTTCCACGGACATGGACTACAAGAACTGCGGTTTGCTCCATTCGACCAGCGCACATCATTTGGATGAAAAAGGGGAAGAGAATTGGGAAGTGATCTTTGACCAATCGAAACACTTTTCCAATAAACTGATTTTTACCACCATCGACCAAATACTCAAGTTCCCCTTTAAATTCCGCGGCTATGAAAAATATTATGCGACATTCGCCCATTCCTGCGTGGTCATCGATGAGATTCAGGCCTACAGCCCATGGATTGTCGCCGTCGTCCTAAAGGCGATCGAGATGATCCATAAAATCGGCGGAAAATTCATGATCATGACGGCCACATTGCCAAGAATTTATTTGGAAGCGTTGAAGGAAAGAAATATTATCGACGGAAATTGCGAGATCGCCACCTTTTATGACGATTCCATTTTACGCCATCGCATCGAAATGAAGGAAAATGCCATCCTTGACGGGATCGGACATATGGTGGAATCGGCGAAAGAGAAGAAAGTGCTGGCCATCGTCAACACCATCGATCGGGCCGTTGAACTTTATCGTAAATTGAAAGAGCACGAAGCGGAAGTATATTTGCTGCACGCTCGTTTTCTGCAAAAGGACCGCCAGCTTTTGGAAAGGCATTTAAGAGCGTTTGATCAAGACCGGGACCGGAAAGGAATATGGATTACCACCCAAATCGTCGAGGCCTCCATCGATATCGATTTTGATGAATTGCATACGGAATTGGCTCCCCTTGACAGCCTGTTCCAAAGATTTGGCCGTTGCTATCGGAAAAGAGAATTGCAGCATGACCGGCCCAATATTTTTATTTACGCGGGAGATGTAAGCGGGAACGGACCGGTCTATGACAAAGAAATTATGAAATTATCGAAAGAATTTTTGCGACGGCAAATGGACCAATATGGCGCCGAACTGTTGGAATCCCAAAAAATCCGTATGGTTGATACCCTTTATTCCAAAAGCACTTTGGCGGGGACCAAATTTTTGGAGTCTTTTCAAAAGGCGATGAACGAATTGGATTATATGGAAGATTACCAAATTACCAGCGAGGAAGCCCAGAAGATTTTACGCGGCGAGAATTCGGTGACGGTGATTCCCAGACAGGTGTACGATTCGATCCTCCCGATCATCGAGCGATTGGAAACCGAGCCGGATCAAAGGAAACGGACGGAAATTCGCAGAGAAATTGAAAGATATACGTGTTCGGTCAATCTGCGGACTTTTCAAAAGGATTTGCAGCCGCTTGATCACTATCGCCAAACGGCGAACAGAAAATACCCCCTATTTAAAAATGTATATATCCTTGAGAGAAATTACGATTTTAATGAGAAGCAGTTGATGGGGGTGGGGATTGTAAAAGAAGATTCCTCCTGGGGTGAGATCATTTAATGATTAGCGGATTACATGTTCAATATTTTTTGGTTTGTAAACGGAAATTATGGCTGTACTCGAAGCAGTTGGGATTTGAAGAAGGCCATGAAAAAATTTTGGAGGGGAAAATATTACATGACCGATCTTATAATTATGCGGATCGAAAAGAGCTGATGGTCGAAGACTCCTTTAAAGTGGATGTTTTAGACGGGGAATATGTCCGGGAAATAAAGCTTTCCCGGAAAATGACGGAAGCCGACCGTTACCAATTGTTGTATTATCTTTATCAATTAAAAAAGCGTGGTTTGATCCGAAAAGGATTAATCAGTTACACAAAGGAAAGACGGACGGAAGAAATTGTGTTGACGGAAGAGGAAGAAAAGAAAATCCAAGAGATGGAGCACCAGATCGAAGAGATCATAGCCATGGAAAACGTGCCGAAGTTGACCGAAAAGCCCTACTGCAAAAGCTGTGCCTACTTTGATTTTTGTTTTGCCGGCGGGGAGGAAGAGGTGTAAGATGGCGAAAGATTATTTTGTTTTTAGTCCAGGCAGAATGCAAAGAAAAAATAATACTTTTTATTTTGTGGATGAAGAAGGAAATAAAAAATCCCTCCCGATCCATCAGATCGACAGCATCTACGTATTCGGAACTTTAGACATGAACACGGAGTTTTTGCATTTATTGAACCAGCACAATGTGGCTATGCATATTTTTAATTATTATGGATTTTATTCGGGCTCTTTTTATCCCCGTCAGCAGAAGGTTTCTGGTTTTACGGTCGTCCATCAGGCGGAACATTATCTCAATAAAGAGAAACGGCTTTTTTTGGCGAAGCAGTTCGTAAAAAGTGCATCCTTTCACATGTTAAGAAATTTGCGCCACTATAAAGGCAAAGAAGGCGTCCAAACGATTATCGATCAAATTTTGAGATACCAAAACGAACTCGACCGAGCGGAAACGGTACAGGAAGTGATGGGCATCGAAGGGATGATCCGGCAAAATTATTACGTCGCTTTCAACATGTTTTTATCTGGGGATTTTGCTTTTGACGAACGGACCAAACGCCCGCCCAAAGACCCGCTGAACGCATTGATATCCTTCGGGAACAGTCTTTGCTATACAAAGGTTCTATCTGAAATTTATAAAACCCATTTGGATCCGACGATCAGTTTCCTTCACGAACCGTCCACCAAGCGGTTTTCATTGAGTTTGGACATTGCGGAAATTTTTAAACCGCTTATCGTGGATCCGGTAATCTTCACACTGATTAATAAAAATCAATTAAATGTGAAAAGGGATTTTGAATATATTGATGAAATGGTGATACTGAATGATATGGGAAAGAAAAAATTTTTGAACGAATGGATGCAAAAATTACAAACAACCGTCAGGCACCGGCAATTGAATCGCAATGTTTCCTATCAATATTTCATTCGCCTGGAATGTTATAAATTGATAAAACACTTTATCGGTGATCAGGATTATAAGCCGTTAAAGGCATGGTGGTAATTTGGAAGGAAACCGGACGCCTCCTTGGTGCGAATTCGTGAAAAACTTTGATTTTTAATCCCGGCAACGTCGCATAAATGTCGCCTCCTTGGTCGAATTCGTGATAAACCGTTGAAAGCATGGTGGTCATATGTATGTCATTATAACCTATGATGTTGCGGAAGAACGGGTAGCCAAGGTCCATAAAAAATTAAAAGAATATTTAATTTGGACACAAAACTCCGTTTTCGAGGGCGAAATAACAAAAGGGTTATTGAAACAATGCCTGTTTGAACTGGAAAACATCATTGTGGAAAGAATAGATTCAATCAATGTTTATGAAATCGAAAATCCGAAACATTTAAAAAAATATACATATGGTGTTGACAAATCTTTTGATGAGATGTTTTTATAAAAATGCAGTGCATCAAGTTTTTTCCAGAAACGCAATCAAATATTGATAGAATTGGACAAAAAGGAATTTTTTTAAAATCTTTTACAAAAATACCGCCGGTGTACTGCAAAAATATTTTTTCCCCATACTCAAAACCTTTGATTTTAACGCTTTTTTTTGCACCCCGCTGAAGGGTTTTATTTGAACGTAGTGGGATATAAAGGGAAAAGGATATGGATGGACTGGCAGCATACTACGGTTTTATTTGAACGTAGTGGGATATAAAGAGCATCTGAACGTCGTAAACGGAAACTGCGATATGAACGTTTTATTTGAACGTAGTGGGATATAAAGGGTCAAAAAATTAGAATAAAATAAAAGAGGGGAGCGAGTTTTATTTGAACGTAGTGGGATATAAAGGTCATTTGACAATGTTCTCCGGCTGATCGATATGCGTTTTATTTGAACGTAGTGGGATATAAAGTATTTTTGGAGATACAATCTATATACTTCTTTTTCGAGTTTTATTTGAACGTAGTGGGATATAAAGCTTGGAAAAGTTTTGTCACCAAGTGGGTTTTTATCTGTTTTATTTGAACGTAGTGGGATATAAAGCAGAACTGGCCAACCGGTCAAACTCTTCTGTGCGTTGTTTTATTTGAACGTAGTGGGATATAAAGTGTATCCCTCGAAGGTTGCCTGTCCAACAATGAATGTTTTATTTGAACGTAGTGGGATATAAAGAAGCATTGCCGTTCGTCAGTCTTTTCGGCGGCGGCGTTTTATTTGAACGTAGTGGGATATAAAGGAAAAGGGCAAAGTGATCTTGATTGAATTTATTGCGTTTTATTTGAACGTAGTGGGATATAAAGTTTACATCGGATCACTGTATTGTTTGGAACGATGATCTGTTTTATTTGAACGTAGTGGGATATAAAGTTATGACCATATAAAATAAATTCATGTTTAGGAGCATGTTTTATTTGAACGTAGTGGGATATAAAGGAACCTTTTCGGAGTCTAAATACTCTGACAGATACCGTTTTATTTGAACGTAGTGGGATATAAAGATCAGCTTTCAGGGCCAACGCGTCCGGCTTCTCCCGTTTTATTTGAACGTAGTGGGATATAAAGTAACACATCTATAAAACGGGCACAGACGGCCATCTACGTTTTATTTGAACGTAGTGGGATATAAAGGGGATAAAAGAAAACGAATCATGGTTTATCAAAACGTTTTATTTGAACGTAGTGGGATATAAAGAATGAATGAATCGCAATAACAAAAACTCATAATCAAATGTTTTATTTGAACGTAGTGGGATATAAAGAGAGAAATACGACGATGCAGCTCGAAGGAACGACATGTTTTATTTGAACGTAGTGGGATATAAAGCAAAAAACCAAAAACGCTGTTGTGTTTGCGTCGCCGGTTTTATTTGAACGTAGTGGGATATAAAGTTTTGACTGTGTATGTGGAATATGCCGGTTTCGGAGTTTTATTTGAACGTAGTGGGATATAAAGCACCGCCGCTTTGTGGGCGAATATAGATGTTTTTTGTTTTATTTGAACGTAGTGGGATATAAAGGGGCAAAACTTTGGCACCGTTGGGACATCATCTGCAGTTTTATTTGAACGTAGTGGGATATAAAGTAAGTACCCTTTTCTCGCCATCCGCCGGTGTTTGATCGTTTTATTTGAACGTAGTGGGATATAAAGTCGCTAACGACAATGCCACGAGCAACAGTTTCCGCGTTTTATTTGAACGTAGTGGGATATAAAGCATAATATTCGACATAAGGAGGGAGATGGCGAATTTGTTTTATTTGAACGTAGTGGGATATAAAGTTGCGAAATAGGCTGGCGTTTGGCCCTCGAAAAATTGTTTTATTTGAACGTAGTGGGATATAAAGCCTTCACTGCTTTTATAAGTGCTAGTAACGGTTGTGGTTTTATTTGAACGTAGTGGGATATAAAGGAAGGAACAATTTCACAGGTTGCGGGCGGTGTTTCAAGTTTTATTTGAACGTAGTGGGATATAAAGCAAGCCCGCTTTCTAACGATTATATAAGTAGAGGGAGGTTTTATTTGAACGTAGTGGGATATAAAGAATAGCACGTTCGTATAGCTGTAAGTGCGACTGCCGTTTTATTTGAACGTAGTGGGATATAAAGATGACGATACAAGGCGTGAAATGGACGGCGGAAGGTAAGTTTTATTTGAACGTAGTGGGATATAAAGTTCTCAGGCAAATAAAAAAGAGCCTTACGGCTCGTCTTGTTTTATTTGAACGTAGTGGGATATAAAGACGTCCGCGAGCTCTTTCAGATCGTAGGCGTAGAGGTTTTATTTGAACGTAGTGGGATATAAAGCGAAAAAGAAGGCGAACGCTACTTTGGCCGAAAAGGTTTTATTTGAACGTAGTGGGATATAAAGAGTATTAACGATGATAAAAAAGCATCGTCCAACGATGGTTTTATTTGAACGTAGTGGGATATAAAGCGTGTTAGTTTCGTAGAAGTTGACGAATTGAACGAAGTTTTATTTGAACGTAGTGGGATATAAAGAAAATCGCAGCGCTCGACTGTTCGTGGGGAAGAGTTGTTTTATTTGAACGTAGTGGGATATAAAGGTTGCAAATTATGTTGACTATGTAAAATCGACATATGTTTTATTTGAACGTAGTGGGATATAAAGTAATCCTTTTGCGGCTCATTAATTATTTCCGGTTGCGGTTTTATTTGAACGTAGTGGGATATAAAAGGACTTTCGTCAAAAAGCCGACGTTGAGGATTGATTGGTTTATTTGAACGTAGCCGGATACAAAGGATGGACTCCCAAGCAAACAGAAAAAAAACACATTGAAATACTGACGGGTTCCGAAATTCTAGGAGGGCTCTTTCATTTCGACGGTCAAAATTGAAGGATGGGCAGGATCATCACTTCTTTGGTCGTGCGAAAACAAACTGATGGAGACGTCCTTAAAACGGCAGAAAAAGCTTTCTGTGCAGGGCTTCAAATATCAATCCACGTCTTTCCTTTTATTACCCATAGAAAAACCCCCCGTTGCAGGAGGAAATACCTATTCATCCGCCTGCGACGGGGGGATCATGTCTTTCCGGACTTCTCAATATCTGATGCGGAAATCTTTGTAGCCCGCCTCTTCCTCTTTATACTCGATTTTCATGTCGGTGATCTTGATGAAGGGATTCAATCTTTTATTTAACGAATGGATGAAAGTCTCGATCTTTTCCTTCGTTCCTTCCACTTCCATTTCCACGGTGCCGTCCTCGTTATTGCGGACCCAGCCGTTGATCCCTTGTTCCAGCGCCTTTTGCATCACCGTGTAGCGGAAGCCGACGCCCTGCACCCTTCCGCTGACGATAATACGGGCATTCATGGCATCTACCTCCTCGACCGTTTTCCACTTTCCCGGATTATTCGGCAAGCCGGCATTCCATAAACCTATCATAGCAAAACATCCGCATTTGTTAAATGGCTGAAGATTTTGCGCTTTCAAACAAAAGGATCGGGTGATATACTATTTGCCAAAGGAGGATGGAAAATGGAAGAAATCGTGGCCCGGGCAGTGCAGGACGAATATGCGGACGAATTTTCCTGGTGTTATGGATGCGGCAGGTTGAATACCCACGGCCATCATTTTCGCACAGGCTGGCAAGGGGAAAAAACGGTTACTTATTATACCCCCGAACCGGAGCATACGGCGGTTCCGGGATATGTTTACGGCGGACTCATCGCGTCTTTGATCGATTGCCACAGCACCGGTTCGGCTTCCCTGGCTTTGCATCGGAAAAACGGCCGCCGGCTGGGTGATGGTTCAGAACCCCCGAGATTTGTGACCGCATCGTTGAAGGTGGACTTTTTAAAACCGACGCCGATGGGCGTTCCGTTGAAAGCCGTCGGGACGGCGGAAGAAATCCATCCGAAAAAATGGAAAGTTTTGACGGAACTGTATGCCGGGGAAATGTTGTGCGCAAAGGGAGAAGTTATCGCCGTCATCATGCCGGAGTCGTGGAGGAAAAAATAAGCAAGAAGCAAGTTTGGTACAGCCGGAACGTGATGGTATTCAAAACGTCAGCATTTCGCCCGTAACCCCCGTTCACTTTCGAACAAATGGAACGTCGGAACGATTGCGGCCGCGCACACCCACTATCTTGCTTTGCTTCATCCGGTGACAATCGCGCCAAGGTTTTCGCCCAAGAACGGGGCTTTTTTATTATGGACAGCCTTCGCCGGAAAACAATTCAGGCGAGGGCCCGCGACGTGCCGGAAACAACCGGTTCCCGAACCGGCATTCTTCATGATTCGGGCCGGGGAGGCCGGCGGTCCGGAAGCCCCATCCGGTTTTCCTGGCTGGCACGTTATGTATTGTTAAAATTTTTTCCATTCAAAAAGCATTTGCAGAAACTTTAAAACGAACTTTTGTTCCTCGACGGATTTCGTTTGCAAAAACGTGATGATCTTGATCAGCGTGTAGTCCTTCGACTCGTTGTTCATTTCCATCGCCTGAAACAGCTGCTCCAAAGAAATGCCAAGGGCGACGGCGATCTTTAGCATGCTGTTTAAGGTCGGATTTTTTTCCCCCCGTTCCAACTGGCCGATATAGGTTGCGTGAAGATTGGCCAAGGATGCCAGATCCTCCTGGCTGAGTCCTTTTTCTTTGCGGAAATGCCGGATTCTTTCACCAACCATCTTCTGAATCTCGCTCATCATACCACTCCTAATGGATCGTAATTTTATGGAAGCACGAAAAGCTGTATTTTCAAGAGACTATTGATATTAATTTGAAAAATATATATACTTTACATGTAATTTACCGTATCGTTGAATTTTTTTCTAGGACTTTCGGCTTAGAAATTTGGGGGTATTTTCCAGTGGCAAAAAGAAATGGAAGAAGCATCCAATACATGATTGAAAATAAAATGTTTAGTCATGTATTTCAGCCGATATACGACCTTCAGGAATGGGAAATTTTCGGATATGAAGCGCTCATCAGGACCAACCAGTTTCCGAATGCGGAGAGTTTTATTTTATTGGCGAGGCAATTGAATTATTTATATTTGTTGGACACGGCATCGATCCAGCTGGCGATCGAGTCGATCAAAATGTACAATATCAAGCTGTTCATCAATATTTTCCCATCCACATTGGTACACCCTCTATTTTCTCCCTTTTTGGAAATGCTAAACAGCTCGGTCCCGATCAAGCAAAACATCGTTTTTGAAATCAACGAAAGTGAAAAAATCTTCGATTACCGCCTGTTCAAAAAATCTGTGGAGCAGTTGAAAGAACTGAATTATTTGGTGGCCCTTGACGATTTTGGGAAAAATGACAGCAGTACGGATAAAATCCTCGATTTGGAACCGAATTTCGTGAAATTGGATAAATCCCTTGCCAACCAGTTGAAAAAAAAGGAAGGCAATCAAAAAATCATCGAAAAGATCCTTGTCCATTGCGAAAGTAAAAAGAGCAAAGTCGTCCTGGAAGGGATTGAAAGGGAAGAGGATCTGGCAGCGGCCAAAGCCCTCGGGGTCCATCTCGGACAAGGCTACTTGCTGGGCGAGCCGGTGTTGTTAAAAGAAATTTACGTTTGATCAAAAACGTTGGGCGAGCCGCCGAATTCCAGACATAGGCACATCGCCGTGCGTCCTGGATTCCATCAATTTTGATGAAATCCTTTTTTTATGATTTAAAGAGATTGTGAACATTTTGTTGCAATATTTCAAAGTTTTTGTGAAAATATGAGTATCAGATTTTACAAGGGGGAGACGCAATGGGTGAAAACGGTTTAAAGCTGCTGGCGATTGGCGTTTATATGGTCGTCATGCTGATCATCGGCTGGTACGGCTACCGGAGGACGAAGGATTTGAGCGACTATATGCTCGGCGGACGTTCGTTGGGACCGGCCGTATCCGCATTGAGCGCGGGGGCGGCCGACATGAGCGGCTGGCTGATGATGGGTTTCCCGGGGGCGGTATACGGCGCGGGCCTGTCCCAGGTTTGGATCGCCATCGGCTTGACGGTCGGCGCCTATTTGAACTGGCTGTTGGTGGCGCCCAGGCTCCGGGTTTATACGGAAGTGGCCAACAACTCGATTACGATCCCGTCCTTTTTCGAAAACCGCTTCAAAGATTCCACCTTGCTGCTTCGAATCGTGTCTTCATTGGTTATTTTAGTGTTTTTTACCTTTTACGTTTCTTCCGGGATTGTGGCCGGCGCTGTGTTTTTCGACAATACCTTCGATCTGAGCTACCATGCGGGCCTCATCATCCTCACTTCCGTCGTTTTGCTCTATACGCTGGCGGGGGGATTTTTGGCCGTGAGCTGGACGGATTTCGTCCAGGGACTGATCATGCTGTCCGCGCTGCTTTTGATCCCCTTGATCGCCTTTTTCCATACGGGAGGCGTCCAGGAGACCTTCGCCACCATTGAAAAAATCGATCCGGCACTGCTGAGCCTGTTCGGCGGAACGACGGCCGTCGGGATTGTTTCGTCATTGGCCTGGGGATTGGGCTATGTCGGCCAGCCGCATATTATTGTCCGCTTTATGGCGATCCAATCGGCGAAGGAAGTGAAAATCGCCCGGAGGATCGGGATCGGCTGGATGATTTTATGCCTCCTGGGCGCGACCTTTACCGCCCTGGCGGGAATCGCCTTTTATGAAAAAACCGGCTATGAGCTGTCAAACCCTGAAGCGGTTTTTATTGATCTTGGCCAAATTTTGTTCCACCCGTTCATCGCCGGTTTGGTCTTATCCGCCGTCCTGGCGGCGATCATGAGCACGATCTCGTCCCAGCTGATCGTCACCTCCAGCGCGTTGACGGAGGATTTGTTTCGGCTTGTCAAACGCAATGTGACGGACAAGGAACTGGTCTTCCTCGGCCGTTTGTCCGTATTGATTGTCGCGGTGGTCGCCGCGGCGATGGCATGGGTGCAAAGCGACACGATCTTGGCCCTTGTGGCCCATGCCTGGGCGGGATTCGGCGCCTCCTTCGGCCCGGTTGTCTTCCTCGGGCTGTTCTGGAAAAAGATGACCAACTGGGGGGCGATCGCCGGGATGGCCGCCGGGGCAATTACCGTCCTCGTTTGGCCGAACATTGATTTTCAATCATGGCTGGATGATTTGTATGAAATGGTCCCCGGGTTTTTGCTGAACTTGGTCTTTATTTATATCGTCTCTTTATTGACGTATAAGCCGAATGAACAAATTGAAAGCGAGTTTAAGGAAAGCCTCCGCCGCCTTCATGAATCGAAAGGGAATTGAGCCCGGGGAAACGAACCGATAGGGGGAGCATCATGAAAAAATGCTGCCTGAAAGGACGCCGTTCGCATATCGGTGAAATCCTTCCGGGCAGCATTTTTTCTGTGGGGGAACGGGACCGCGATTATTTTAAAAGGAAAACATCCGGGCGCTTTCGTTTTCCCGCAAACCTTTCACGGCTCAACGGGCGGAGGAAAACAGCCCGGGGCCGGTCCGTCGCCATGGGAAAAAGCGTGTTCTTGCGGATCGCCGCGGAGTTGCTCCAATGGTCATGGGATTAAGCATGGGCGGGGAAACCGGGACGGAAGTCCGGCGCCGGAACGCTTCCCCGCATGGATCGATGATCAGCGGACATCGGACCGGCATCGGACCGCCGGCGGACCGCCGTCCTGGCTTCGTCTCCGAATTTCCCCGTCCATCCATGTTTATTGATCGGTAGGAAAGTGGGATTCGCGGAACGACGTGGTCGTTCCAAAATTCCATCCATGTTTATTGATCGGTATGAAAGGGTTGTCCGAAGGAACCTTCAAAAACCGACTCTTTCAACGGCCGGCGTCCTTTCGGAAACTCCCTTTCCTGCAAGTGTTCCGGGAGGTCTTCCTTCTTTCCCTGATATCCGATGGCAACCAATGCCTGGATGGCATATTCTTCGGGGATGTTCAACACTTCCCGCGCCTTTGCAAAATCGAAACCGGTCATCGGATGGGTGATCAACCCGTGTTTCATCGCTTGGATGGACAGATATCCCCAGGCCGCACCCGTATCGAAGGCGTGGGATACGATGTTTTTCCCATCTTCTTTCGTCTTGGATAATATGAGCACGAGAACCGGGGCTTTTTTGCACCAAAGCAAATTGAAGTCGCTGATGAAGGTATGAAATTTTTCCCGGTCTTCCTTCGTCCTGGCGATGATGAAGCGCCACGGCTGGCTGTTGTAAGCCGAGGGAGCCCAGCGGGCGGCTTCAAATAGGCTGAAGAGCAAATCTTCCGGGACTTCCTTTTCTTGAAAGGCCCGGGGCGACCATCTTTTGATAAATACTTCATCCACTTCGAATTCCGGGACACGATGTTCCAAAATGTTTGCCATGATGCCAACCTCCTTGTAAAATGGCTGTCGTAATTATGATTTTAAATTTTAAATAGGAAAATGACAAAAAAATTGCATTTTAATGAAGAAATTTGTCCGATTCATTCGTACTGTATGGGGAAGGCGTAACCGGATCAGCCGGTTTTCGACAGGAATTGTCCGGATTCGCTTGTTTCCGTGACGGTCGGGGTTTTCGTCGCTTCGTCCCGATTGATGGAAAAAAAAGCGGCAAGTTTTGCGGAAAAAGGGAGAAAACCGTTCCTCCTGGAAGATCCGTCCCAAACGGCGGACAGGAATTCCTCTTCATAAAATTTTCCCGTTTCCGCATGTTTGTGAACCACTAGGATAGAAAGGAAGAAAAGTATGGAAGCACAGCTCCCGGAACCTGGAAGACAGATTTCCAAAGATGCCGTAAAAGTTTGGATGATTTCTTCTTTTATCGGGAATTGCGTCGGGCTTCTCCTGCTCGGCGGCCTCATTTGGGCGGCCGGGCGTTACGGCTGGTATCCGTGGATCGGGCTTGTTTTCAAAATGATCTTCGTATTTTTGGTTCTTTATTTGCCTTACGACGTCTGGATCGAACCGATTTACCGGCAAAAGACGTGGCGCTATGAGATCCATGATCAATTCATTCAATTGAAATATGGCGTGCTGGAAAAAAACCATTTCCTGATCCCGATGACGAAAATCCAATATGTGAACTTAAGACAGGGGCTGCTATTGCGGAAATACGGGCTGGCTGACATCACCGTCAAGACGATGGCCTCCGAACATGAAATCCCCGGGCTTCCCTTGGAGGAGGCCAAACAGCTGCGGATGCAGATCGCAAAACTTGCCGCCATCGCCGAGGAGGAAGAGGCGCTGGGAATTGACGGAAAAAGGCCGGTGGATGAAATCGCCGCGGCGGAAAACAGCGAAGGGGAGGCCGTCCCCGCCGCTTTCCAAAAGCCGGAGGAAGAAACGGCCGCACCGGAAAGGAAGGACAAGGAAAGGACGGAAGGGGACACGGATGCGGCGGATTCTGCCCTTCCTTCCGGAGGAGGGGATGCTGAAGATGTCCGTCATGGATGAGCGCATCGCAGGGGCTCCCGGCTGGAAACGGCTTTCCCCCGCCTGGCTGTTTTTTTCCTTGGCAAATTTGGTGAAGGAATGGCTCATCCCCATCATCCTGTTCGTGATTAACAACTCGGACGGGTGGTGGATCAAAGCCATCAAGATTCTTTGTGTCCCCTTTATCCTTTTCCAGCTTATAGGCATTTTCCTGCAATGGAAAAATTACAAATACCGGGTCACGGAAAAGGAGATCCGCATCATCAAGGGGAGTTTCGTCAAAGAGGAGAAGATCATTCCGGTCAAAAGGATCCAAAGCGTGGAGAAGGAAACCTCCTTCATCCACCGCTGGTTTTCGCTGACGTCGCTGAAATTTCACCTCGCAACAGGCGAAGAGGAGGCCTTCTCCCTGGAAGCGATCAAGGAAAAGGAAGCGGACGAAATCCTGAACCGGATCCGGGGAGGCGGAAAAGGCACGGCGGATCCGGCGGCGGAAGCGGGCGGGAAGGGAATGCAGGGCGTTCCCGGGGCGAAAACGGTTTTTGCCATGGCGCCGAAGGACATTTTCATCGCTTCCTTTACATCCTTCAGTTTTTTGGCCTTCGGCCCCTTCCTTGTTTCCCTGTATTTGAACATCGATGAATATTTTCATTTGAGCAATCTGTTGGGCGATCTGCCGGTCCGGGTATGGGAATCGCTTGCCCGGTCCGTTCCGTTGCTCTTGCTGGGGGGCGCGGCCCTGATTGCGGTTTCCCTCCTTTTCGGCATCATCGTCACCTTTCTGCGCTACGGGAATTACCGGGTGGAATCGGACGGTAAGCGGATCGTCATCAAGAAAGGCCTTTTTAACGTGAGCGAACTGGCCGTTCCCGTTGAAAAAATCCGGGCGATAAAATGGAAGAAATATTTCCTGCGCAGTTTTTTGGGCATCACCGAAGTGAAGCTGGTGGCCATGGCGGGAAACGGGGAGGATTCGGAGACGAAATCCGCCGTCCTTTTCCCCTTTTTGCAGGAAAACCGGGCAAAGGAGCTTGTCCGGGAAATGTTCGGGATTCGGCTTTCGGAACCGATGGAAAAGCTGCCGGCGCGGGCCCTTGCCGTAAAGCTGCTGCGCCCGAACTATTTGTGGATCATTGCCGCCGTCG
>Ga0310837_100828_pt1 | contig 17356 bp, 13 predicted proteins | sample SM_ome_5_FD_201315 | JGI IMG/M metagenome (GOLD analysis project Ga0310837, IMG submission 201315) | Sorghum-adapted microbial communities enriched on stacked mutant (SM) sorghum from Joint BioEnergy Institute, Emeryville, California... ...
CGGGCGTATCCTAAATACAGACATATACAATGAAAAAGGAACGTTACTGCTTGGCGCGGGCAAGATGCTGACCGTAAAAGACATTGATTCATTGCTCATTAACAACATTTTTGAAATCGCCATCAAAGGCCCGACCCGCACGGCAAGACCGATCGAGAATATCGCGCCCGAACTCCTGCACCAGATTGACGAAGCCTGGAGTTATGAACCTGACATGGCTGTTATCTATAAAGAAACACTTTCCAGCATGAAAGACCTGCTTAATGATGCACAATATGGCAATCCTATTAATGTCCAGGAAATCGTCAATCAGTTCTCCACACTCATCAAGCATGCTCTGGAGCATCGATATGTATTCCATCCCCTCCACACTTTAAAAGGCAAAGACGAATACACGTACCGTCACAGCATCAACGTCGGGCTTCTATCCGCACTCATCGCCCGTCTGCTCGGCCTGCCGGATGAGGTATGCCTGGAAGTGGGCGAAGCCGGTTTGTTCCATGATATCGGAAAATTGGAAATGCCCGATGAAATTTTAAACAAACCCTCGGAATTGAATGATAAGGAAAGGGAAGTTATGCGTCAGCATCCGCAGTATGGCTACGCAATGTTGCGCAAGATTCCCAATATCCCCAGGTCCTTTGCCGATGTGGCGCTGCTCCACCACGAGCGTCTGGACGGCTCCGGCTATCCGTTTGGACTCAAACATGAAAACATTCCGCTTTCCGTTCAAATTGTTTCTGTGGCAGACAAATTCGATGCGCTTGCGTCCGATCGCGTATACAGGGCTAAACTTTCGCCTTTTGAAGCGGCGGCCGCTCTCTGGGATGCCCAGTTCGCCGGACTGATGAATCCGGCAATTGTGACGCCTTTCGTCATGTACATTCTTGAGTCGTATATCGGGTCCCGCGTGAGGCTTTCGAACGGGCAGGAAGGCGTGATTGTCCGGTATAATCAGCAAGAGCCGCTGCGTCCGTTGGTTCGCACGGATGATGATACGTTCGTGAAGCTGGATTCGGAGCGGGACGTGCAGGTTGCAGAAATATTATAGATTAAGAAAACTTTGCTTAGATTGCTTCGCTTGCGCTGGCATATCCTAAGGGCGGCTTTAAATGCGCTTTTCTCTTGTTCTCCCCGCTCCGTTTGGAATAAGAACGTATCCCGAATCGTTCTTAATTCCAGGAACGGTTAAGCAGTGAAAAAGAAAGAAGTCCTGTGAGAGAAATCTCTCACAGGACTTCTGAACATCCGCTCGGGGTCTGACCCCCTTCCGATTAATGGGTGCTTCTCTTTCTTTGCACTTCTTTCTTTAATTTTTTAACATCTTCCAAGGATAAGCCGGAAATTTTCGAGATGAGTTGAATATCAGCATCTACTTCTTCCTCTAGCCACTTCTTTACTAGCTCAATTTTCCCTTCTATCTTCCCTTTGGAGTAATACATGTCCGCCAGATTGCTTCGATCCCATGTCAGCCCCATATTTTCACCTTCCCTCCATACCATTTCATTAAGTTCAGCCTCAAAGTTCTTTTCCTTTTCAACAGGAAGCTTTAATAGCCCATCGATAAATACAAATAACTTTTCAATTTTCTCTCGCCGCCACTCTTTTTGCAGCAGCAGGCGAATCAGGTTTATTTTAAATTGATAACGGGCATTGATATCTTTTTTGCTTTTCACTACGTATAATCCGGCAAGAACAGCCATACTGAATGGATTTTCTGAACGTGTCAGCTCCTCTTCATTTTGCTCCACTATCTTGTAAGAGCGGTACGTATAGGTTAATGTTGTATCAAAAAATTCATATTTATACGTATCCGGTTTATAAGACGGACTTTCATCAGAAAAAAGCGCCAGGGCAAATATTTTCCTGTCATATTTATCATACACGCGGTAAAAGTAGCGGAACATTCGCTCAGCAAAATCAAGGTCTCGACTTCCCTGTACTTCAATATGTGTTAGTATCCACTTCTCTTCCCCGCTCTTCAAATACAGTTTTGCCAGCTTATCTGTGTACTTCTTTTCCGCCTCTGAGTCAGGGAACAGCGTTCGCAGTTCTTGCTCCAGAAATTCATACCCCTTGTTGAAATCAACGGCTTCATATAAATCGGGCGCAAAGAAATGCAGGAACTCCTCAAAGAATTCTTCAATCACTTCTTTCCAGAGTGCATCATAATCTGGAAACATTAGTCCCTGTTGGTTTGTCCCTTCACTCAAAGTATGTCTCTCCCTTTTACAAGCGTCTTTATTTCCGTTCTGTTTTCTTTTTATTATATCATACACCATGGAATGCAAAGGTTAAAAACGCATACACAAAAAACGAGCAGTCAAGAGTTGAATAGCAAAAGAAAAAGAAAAAAGCCCATTAGGATTTTTCCCAAAGGACTTCTAAGCAACCGCTCGGGGTCTGACCCCCTACCCGAGACTGACGGAGTCAGACGAGGCGATCATTAACGTACCGGGGGTCAGTTCCCTAGTTCCTTTTCAGTTGTTCGATTTCAGCTACTGATAATCCTGTTGCCTGCGCAACTGCCTCTTCATCCATACCCATTGCCAACAGATTTCGAGCAATAGCTCTTTTTTCTTCCATTCTGCCTTCCTCATACTTCTGCTGCTGCCTGCGCTCATTCTCTGCTATCGCAGACAGGCGATCCATCATCGCCTTATGACGCATCTCGTATTCCCGGATTGCTGCCGGGTCACGGCTCAGGTCTTCCCACTTCTCCATCGCTTCCTTTAATGCCGGATTGTCCATCGCTCGTACCTCCAGTTCTTTACGTATTCCTTCATCATCCCCGGCTTCCAAAAGCAACAGCCATTCCACCAGCTCATCATCGCCGAATCCAATCCGTTTCTCCCGCCACAGCTTCACCAGCTTCGGCATCTCAACCAGATGGATTTCCAGCGTGTCATCCCACAGAAATCCCTCTTCCCGCTCTTTCAAGTCAAACATCAGGTGGTAGCGCTCCTGCGGTTCTTTAAACAGCGGAAAGCCGATGATATTAATCGAAATCGTTCGGGGAAGTTCACTGTAATTGTGATTCTTCTGGAACCCTTCCATATAGGTTCGACTCCAGTAATATAATGTCCGTTTTGTCAGATTGTGCTCATTCGCAAGCTGAATCTCCACGTTGACCTTGCTTCCATCATCCAGTATCGCATGAATGTCTAAAATCGCATTCTTGTCCTCGCTGTATTCTCGGCCCATCTCTTTATCCAGAATCGTGACACCCGCAATCCGCTTGTCCGGTGCGGGCTTGAGCATCGCATTCAGGAAGGCAATCAAAATACGCTCGTTCCCCCGCGAACCGAACAGCTTCTTGAACGCGAAGTCTACGTACAGCTTCATCCATCTTGTTTCCACCCGACCACACGCCTTTTCCTTTATTATAACATGACCGGTCGCAGCAGAAAAAACACCAGAAAACCACCATAGCGGCTCAGCCGCAACCCCACCATGAAAATCGTGGGAAGGGCGGCTGACTTTTGCGGTACGAAGGAAAAGAGGAGAAAGAATGAGAAGGAGATTTTAATGTAGAAAAAGGCGAAGGCCTTTTTCTTCCTCAGATCTCTTTTCCTCCCTTTTCTCCTTCTTTCCTCACAATTTTCACAAAAAAAGAAGTCCATCAAAAGACTTCTGAACATCCACTCGGGGGCTGACCCCTTCCCGATTAATGGGTGCTTCTCTTTCTCTTTTCTATCGCTGCTACTCTTTTTGCAGTAGCAGGCGAATCGTTTATTGTGAACTACTCGCCACTTAGCTAACGCTTGAAGTGGGAGCTTCTCAACTCCTCGACGAAAGTACTCTTTCGTCTCCTTGAGCGTTACTTCGGACAGTTCCTGCCCTAGATGTCCGACGATTCGGGGTTCTTTCTTACCTTGGATATTTTACGCATGGAAGGATTAGCTTGGTTTTCGCATTTTTATTTCTCCATGCAACCCTATATATCCAGTTATCAAAGAACATCATAGGTTGATTTTATCAAAATGTCGGACAATTGAACAGGCAAAGCCTGTCCTTGTCCGAAGCCAATTCATCTCCCACTTTCACTGGTGCTGTCGCACCTTCACGTTTAGAAGCGGGAGACTTCTTGGCTGAAAAGTTAAAGTAAAAGCGCAAGGATTTGGTTTTATGCTATACTGTATTGTACATAGGAATACGTACGAATGGGGGGAGGAAATAAGCCGTGTCGAGCGATGAAATGTTGAATGCTTTTCGCAGTTTGCTTCGTGAGGAATTGCAGCCCGTTAAAGAAGATTTAAAACAACTAAACGAAAAAGTAACGAATCTCGACCAGAGGGTGGCGAAGCTCGAGCAGAAGGTAGACAACCTCGACCAGAGGACAGCAAATCTTGAACAGAAGGTAGACAACCTCGACCAGAGGGTGGCAAATCTTGAACAAAGAGTAGAAAACCTCGACCGGAGAGCAGCGAATGTGGAACTGCGACAGGACGGAATAAAACAGGAGATAGCATCGCTATTGAAAAACCAGGAGACGACAAACGCGAAACTCGAAGCGCTTACTATGGATGTCCATCGCCTCGAAGGTAACCTGCACCGCGTAGAGGAAAAAGTTGGACGAAATCATACGGAAATCATGGAGCGGCTTTCTTCCCTCGAACGGGACATCGACCACACCTGGGAAAAGTCTGTACGGAATGAACGGGTCCTGGCCAATATTAAAAAACTGCTAGAGAATTGAGAAAAACTCGCGGGCATGGAAGGAAAGTATATTTCGCTTTATTACTGTAAAGCAAAATACACTTTCTTATACTGAAAACCCCCGGAAATATATCCGGGGGTGTAGTTATCGTTCGTTGTATTTGAATCTACCTTACTTCCATTACCAGGAAAGGTGATGCATATTACAACTTAACAACATTCGCTGCTTGAGGTCCACGAGCGCCTTCAACGATTTCGAATTCAACGCTTTGTCCTTCTTCGAGCGATTTGAAACCTTCTGCTTGGATAGCAGAGAAGTGTACGAATACGTCGTCTCCGTCTTCGCGTTCGATGAAACCATAACCTTTTTCAGCGTTAAACCATTTAACTTTACCTTGCATCAAATACATCCCTTTCCGTCAATAAAATATGGGAACAAGTTGTTGTTTTTCCCACATCTTGACTATACCATCCCCCACAGCCCTAAGTCAAATTAAATCGCTCGACGAAACCAGCCGTTATTCGACAATTTAGAAAATGATTTACTCTGTCGCAAAGCGCTTCTCAAGGTAAGCGACAAAACGAGAGATGATAAGCGTTAGAATTAAATAGATGACCGCCATCGTCAGGTACGACTCCCAGCGGGCGAATGTCGATTTAGCTGTCGCATACCCCGCGTACGCAAGTTCCGGCGCCGCAATAACCGCCAGCAGCGAGGAATCCTTCAGCAGCGCGATGAACTCGTTACCGAGCGGCGGAATCATACGCTTGAATGCCTGCGGCAGGATAACGAAACGCATCGCCTGCCCATGATTCATTCCCAGTGAACGTGCCGCTTCCATCTGGCCCCGGTCAATCGATTGAATCCCTGCACGGAAGATTTCGGCTATGTAGGCGCCCGCATTGAGAGACAGTGCCACGAAACCGGAGAATACGGCGGACGGCGGCTCTCCATCGGTAAACAGCGCCCAAATCTCAGGAATCGCCGCAAAGTGAATCAAAAGAATCTGCACAAACAGAGGCGTCCCCCGAAACACGGTTATGTAGGCGACAGACGGCCAGCGCAGCAACGGATTTTTCGACAGGCGGCCCAGACCGAAGATTAATCCGAGAATCGTTCCCATAAACACACCGACAGAAGTAAAGAGAATCGTATATCCTACACCGCGGATAAACATCTCACGGTACTCGTAAATGACGCCCCAATCCAGTTCCAATACGTCCACAGCCTTTCTTCATAAGCTTTCTCGATAAACAGGCGAAAAGTGCGCGAGAACTTGTCCGCGCGCACTCTCTTTATGCATAACGTATTCATTATATCGGATAAACATTCGATTGCCTAGATGCTTTTTTGCATGTTCTGCTTATTTTTTCTCTTCGCCAAAGTACTGCTTGTAGATTTCGTCATACTTGCCGTTTTCTTTGATGGTCTTCAGCCCTTTGTTAATTTCATCAAGCAGTTCTTTGTTGCCTTTCTTCACCATGATGCCGTATTGCTCCGGCACAACATTCGGGTCTTTCACTACCTTATAGCCTTCTTTGCCAGACGTTTTGAGGAAGTCATTCAGCACCGCATTATCAGCTACAACAGCGTCTACACGTTTCGCATACAGCTCTTCCACCGCAGACGGCGTATCATCAAAACCTTTTAGCTTCGGATTGCCTTTGCCCAGGACTTTCTCAGCCAGATCGGCACCTGTCGTACCGCTCTGTACAGCTACGCGCATGTCTTTAATGTCTTCGATTTTCGTTACGTTTGCGCTTTCCGGTACCATGATTAACTGGAATGCATCAAAGTACGGATCGGAGAAATCGTATTTTTGCTTGCGCTCGTCATTGATGGTGATGGCGGAAATTCCGATGTCACGCTTTCCTTTATCGATGTCTTCAAACAGCGGGTCCCATCCGGCATGCTCTATTTGAAGCTCCCAGCCGTTGACTTCCGCAATCGCTTTAATGATGTCCATATCGAAGCCCACCGGCTTGCTGTCCGGACCTTGCTTCTCGAACGGTGGATACGCTGCATCGGTTCCGACTTTCAGTACTTTCTTTTCCCCGCCGGAAGAAGCTTCTTTTCCCTGTTCAGCCTGTCCGCTGGCCTGCTGGCTTGCTCCTTTGTCTCCGCCACCGCCGCACGCCGCTACTATGACGGCGAGCAGCACCAGCATGAGCGCCGAAAAAAGCGCTTTCATTGTTTTTTGCGTCCGCATTGTGCCTAATGTCCCCCTTTGATTCGTTTAGTTTGTTTGTAGATAATCATGTTTTCTTTAATTATAAGGAGGTCTTTAGTCAATTACAATGAAAAAGTACAGGAATTGATAGAATTTTTTTGGTTTATTTATCGCTTTATCACTTTAAAGTTCTGCCAATTGAATAGTTAAACAATAATCTGTATATTCTTCCAATTGGTATCACGAAAAAAAGGAAAGTTTTTTCATAAAGTACCGCAAAAAAAAAGAACCCCCGAAGAACGCATCTTCAAGAGTTCCTTTTTCAAATTTATTTAGCCTTTGAGAAGCTGCAAAACACCCTGCGGCAGCTGGTTGGCCTGCGCCAGCATCGCCGTTGCGGATTGGTTAATGATGTTGAGTTTCGTGAACTCGGTCATTTCTTTGGCCATGTCGGCATCGCGAATGCGGGATTCAGCGGCCGTCAGGTTCTCCGTAGATTGTGTGATGTTGTTTACTGTGTGCTCCATACGGTTCTGATATGCACCGAGTTTGGAACGAACAGCAGACACCTTATCAATGGCACTGTCAATAATAGCAATCGCATTGGAAGCAGACGTTTCATCTGTCAGCTTGAATTTATCAATGCCAAGAGCTTTCGTACGGATGTCGCCAATACCGAGAGCTACAATTTCACCTGCATTCGTACCAATTTGGAAAGTAACAGAAGCATCCTGCAACGTCTGGCGAATATCGATATTGGTTGCTGTTTCACCGTTGGAAAGAACTCCTGTTCCAAAAGAGATGCCCGTTCCTTTTAACTCAACAAATTTCCGGTCATTATCCACAAATTGGTGAGCAATAATTTTATCATTGCTATCTTTTAAAATTACGCTGGTACGATCAAGTTCACCAATATTAAACGAGTGATACGGAATTTGCGGGGTTGTTGGCAGGGCACCACCCCGTTTTACATATCCAGCCAATGCATTTGTGAAATCAACCGTAAGTCCAATGCTTTGTCCTGTTCCGGTACCACCAGTTAGGGTTCCAGTACCTGTTACGGCAGTTGGATTTGTACCTGCAAAAGCAGTAGTAATAGAATTACCGCTCGTTCCAGGGGTTGCAGCTGTAACGGTTACACTTGACCCGCTTGCTAATAACGTAACACCGGAAAGGTTCAAACCCGCAATTGCGGAAGCAAGCGCATTACTGTCTGCTACAGCATTCAAATCAATAACCTCGTCTACACCACCACCGATGTTTGCTTTAGCATCATTAGCATCTGTATATGTTGACGATGCACTATCATAAAAACCGATTTTCTTTCCATTAATTGTTAATATATCATTTTCTGCAAACTGTGCTTTATCAACCGTAAGCGTACTAGTAGCCGACGTACCATCTTTAAAATCGATAGCCGCTTCGCCAAATTTCACGTTACTTGCCTGAGCAAGCGGCGCTCCACCCGATTTGGGAAAAACCGTTAACGTGTATGTCGTTACCTGTGTAAACTTTCCGTCTGCAGTAGCCGTTCCTAAATTCAAATCAGCCGTCGTTCCAAGTGCGCTACCCGTAGGACCTGTGCCTGCCGCATTTGCAAGATATACTTTTTGCGTTGCACTATCAACCCAGTAATCCCCATCTTCCAGCTTTGAGCTGGTCAAATTCAGTCCTGTGCTACCAACATTTCCGCCTACTTGAGCGGTTAATTCAATTTTGTATTCCCCTTTTTCCAGGGTAGTATCAGGAGAGATTAAGAAGTTCTCCAAACCAGTCTTATACGTATCATCAATACCGTCCATATTAAGGACTTTGCTCTTCGTAACCACACTCATGCTATATACACCCTGTGGTAATACACTTGCGGCATCGACTTGAATATCTTTCAAGCCTGTCCCATTTTTCGAGTATGTAACATCTCCATACAAGGAACGAATATCCGCATTTTCCGAAAGACTGCCGTTCAACAACTTCTTCGTATTGAATTGCGTATCATTCCCTACACGATCAATTTGTTCACGAAGCTGATTGATTTCGTCCTGAATAACGCTGCGGTCGGATGGGGTCAGTGTACCGTTGGCTGCCTGTACCGCCAGCTCACGCATGCGGGACAGCATGTCATGCACTTCAGCCAGTGCACCTTCCGCCGTCTGAATTAGCGAGATGCCGTCCATCGCGTTCTTCTCCGCCTGTTGCAGACCGCGAATTTGACCCCGCATTTTCTCAGAGATAGCAAGACCTGCCGCATCGTCCGCCGCACGGTTAATACGCAGACCGGAAGAAAGCTTCTCAAGGGCTTTTCCTGTCGCAAACTGATTTTTGCTTAACTTTGAATATGCATTCAGCGCCTGAATATTATGGTTGATACGCATATACGTTCACTCCTTCATCATCTCTATTTCTTCAAGTGAATTTCTTGTTTTTCTTTCTCGTACTGATACACTTCCTGCTCCATCTCACGCTGTTGATACGGATTAAAGCGCGGAACCCCTGACCTTGTCACCATCGGGCGCGGTACCGCCGCGCGGTTATCAACAGCCTCTTGCGGTTCAGCCTGACTTGCCGCCGCATTCTGGATTGCTTTTGTCCAGGCACTGTCCAGTTCGCGAACCAGACGGCGTACTTCCCGAAGCAAGGAAATGTCTTTCTTCATGTTAGCTTCATGGATGCGATCAAACATGTACTTGTACAGCATCTCCAACTGATCGGCGATGACACCTGCCTCATATTTGATACCAAATCCTAACCTTGTGAGGATATCATTACAATGCTGCATCGCACGGTTCGCTTCAAAGTAGCGGCGCTGAGGCAGCAGCATAATCGCAGCATCCAGCTTTTCCAGCATTTTTTTATATAGCAACGATGTAATCAACTCTGGTCGATCATGAATATCGCTCAACTCCACATTTTGTGGAGTAAGAGTATCGTCCATCCAAATCACCTCTATTCGGTGGGACTATTTTCTTTTTGCTATTGTAGGTATCGGCTATCAACACGAAATCTTAAATTATTTCGCAGAAAATTATTTCTTACTACCTATCAAAACCTATAAATTACGAATGGTTTGTAATAAATCCTCAAGACTAATATCTTCTTCATCCAATTCCTCATTTTCCAGTTCACTATCCTCTTCCCAATATGGGGTCTGCTGGAGCCTGTGAAAACCAGCCTTCGGCGCAGGTACGGGCGAGCCTATATTCGCTCGCCGCACCAGCAACAATACCTCGGCTACAACCTGATACAACTGGGGTGGAACGTTGCTTCCCAGATCAAGTTCGAGAAGATTTTCTAACAGAAGCGCATCTTCCTGCAGCGGAATATCATGCTCTTTTGCCTTCGCAATGATTTTCTTGGCTACTTCTCCCCGCCCCTGCGCTACAATTGTCGGTGCCCGGTCATTATCCTTATCGTAACGAATGACCGCCGCACGGGTTGGTGTCTCTTTTTTCTTGGCAGGCTTCTGAAAATACTTGTATATCATACGGAGAAATCCAGTCCTTCCTGTGCCGTATAACGCGCAGCTTTATTTCGCGCCACATGAATATCTACTGTCGGTAATATCTCCTTTTTCTCTGGCTGTTTCGCCACAGGCGTAAATGTAACCCCATTTACACGGTATCCCATCTGCTGCAGTTCCCTTTCCATCTGGGGAATGTACGGAGCGAATGCCGCTTCGACATTCGGGGTGTCATTCTGTACACGAATCGTCATCTCACGCTCTACTACCGTAACGGAAATCCCAGTTTCACCGAACTTGGGTGTATTGAGGAAGAAAAATAGATTGCAATTCTCCCAGTCCATCTGCTCACCATTGGTCCGCGACTGGATTTGCATTTGCACAGACTGCATGCCTTCCTCCCAGGGAAGCGGTATTTGCACGTACATAGACTGCAATGGGGCACCAGGCTCCTGTTTGGAAAGAAGCTGCTGTCCAGTAAGGTTGGATAGTGCCTGCTCCATCATTTCACGCGCACGAGGAGAAGCATGTTCCATCCCGTCCATCAACATGAATTTCATATTGTGCGGCATCGAATCCTGCTGTCCACGGAAATCGCCGCTTCCCATATGCGGCGAAGAAAACGTCCCTGTGCCTTCCCGCCGTCCTAACCATTCCAATGCGTCACGTTCATAATTCAGTCCCATGCTGCGCATCATCTCCTGCACACTACGTCCTGTCAACGATTCTTCCCGCCACTGCTGGCTATACAACTGAAGCGGATTGCGCATTTCGCCATCGACTGTCGTTTTTGAGAAGAAACGCTCTACCTTCATGTAAGAAGGCTGCCAGTTCAGCTTCTCCAGGTCAGAGCGCACGCGTTGGAATAGCTGCAGCGCTTCATCCTGCTTTCCTTTGTCCAGAAGCCCTTTTACTTTTTGCAGTTCACTGCTAATGCGCAATACATCATGTTCAAACTCCATATCCGCAAAAAGCGCAAATTCTCCTTTATTCACCAAACGATTGACCATCTCAATCGTCGGCTCAATGATACGCTCTACATAGGAAGCTGCCTGCGGAATTTTCTGCTGCAAAAATTGGCTCATACGGTCCACATTGTTGAGAATCTCTTTTTTCACCTGTTTAAATTCCTGCGCCACTTCACGCAAATAATCAGGAATATACTGCGTCACACGCTCAAAGTTCGTGCTCTGAACAGCTGTCAACGCCGCAATCCGTTCACCGGAAACCGTTAGCAACTGTTCAAGTTCATCCACCCCGGCAAGCAATCGCTCCCCATCTTGATTCGGAAGACGTAACGTTTCTTCTAATTGCTGAAAGATTTGTTCCATCTTTCTTGTTTCTTCCTGTGGCAACGCCTCGCGTAAGACGGCACCACGCAAAGAAGAAATAAGATCACGTACGATCAACTCCGGCGAACGGGCAAAATCAAACGATCCTTCGCCAAACGATTCTATCTGCGTTTCCCCTAACGCAGCAAGCAATTCCTGGCGGGCAAGTCCAGCTACACTTCCCAGTCTTATGAATGTCTCACTAACCGGCCGTAAAAACTGTGGCTCAGCATGATCGTCCCCTGATTCGTTAAGAAAGGAGGACTCTTGCGGAATGGTGTTCGTACGCTCCGCCGCAATGCGGGCAGCCGGTAATTTAAACATCTGAATAAGCGTATCCATGCTCCGCTCTACAATTCCTCTTGCCTCTACCTGTCTACCTACAGCTTCATAGCTGAGCGACATACGCAACTCTTTTGCAAGCTTATTCGTCAGAGCCTCGATATCCTTCATTAGTGCCTGACTTACATTGGCATCCCCTGCCACCTGCTTCACCATCTCCTGAAGTGCGGCAATTTGATTGCGGGTCACCTTCCCGGAGATACGAATATCGAGCACCATTTCTGCCAGCTTGTTCAGGGCTTCGGGCGCCTTTTTATTTGCCTCTACAGAAGTTGATGCAGAATGATTCTCTGAAGCTACGCGCCTCTCTCCCGATATCAAATCAGTGTTTGTTTGCTGCCTCAATTGTTGAACGACTTCATCTATCTTTCTCCTATCAATAGAGCGACTCAATGATTCATTTGATACTGCCACTTGATGTTTGGGTGTATTGTCAATTGCTTGTTCGACCTGGCGCACAAGTTGTTGAATGTTTCGCTGAACTTCCAGGCTTACTTTTGCCAGTTCAAGGCTTTCTTTGATTTGCTGTACCAGTTGTTGAAGCTGTTCTTTGCTGACAGGCTGCGAATTTTTCACCATTTGCGCAAGCGTCTCTAGCTTTTCCGATAGACGTGTGCGCTGTACCTCTGCTTTTCCTTCTACCTGGACACGTTCCGCTCGTGTCACCTGCGGCGCATTCGTTTCCTGCTTCACTTGCTCTACCGTTTCATCTACCAATGCCTTGTTAATGAAACGGTTCAGTGAGTCCGGGGATACCACCGTCTGTTGCTTTGGTGTATTTGCAATCGCCTGCTCTACCTGCCGCACAACTGCCTGAACCTTCTGCTGCGTCTCTCGGCTCAACTGGCTCTGTTCCGGATTTCCCTTGATTTGTTCTACCAGCTTCTGCAGCGCTTCTTTATTGATCAACTGCTCGCTTTTGAGTACTTTCTGTAAAACTTCTATCTGTTGCAAGATTCGCGATGACGATTGTTCTCGTCCCTGTGTGAGCGTTTGGCTTTCTACATTGTCTTCGGTACGCATTGAACTTCCTGCGTTTCTGTTAGCTGTATCCACTTCTTGCGCTACCTGGCGAGCTACCTGCTCTATCACTTTTGGTGGTACTGCCTGTGCTACCTTCTCTGGAGATACGGTTCGGCTTGCTGGAGAAGTCGCTTCTAGCACGTTCTCCACCTGACGTACAATCTGTTGAATCTTCCGCTGCACTTCCTGGCTTACTTTTGCCAGTTCAGGGCTTTCCTTGATTTGTTGTACCAGTTGTTGAAGCTGTTCTTTGCTGACAGGCTGCGAATTTTTCACCATTTGCGCAAGCGTCTCTAGCTTTTCCGATAGACGTGTGCGCTGTACCTCTGCTTTTCCTTCTACTGTGACACGTTCCACTCGTGACACCGGAGGCGCATTCCTTTCCTGCTTCACTCGCTCTACCACTTCATCTACTAGTGCCTTGTTAATCAAACGGTTCAGTGAGTTCGGGGATACCACCGTCTGTTGCTTTGGCGTATTTGCAATCGCCTGCTCCACCTGGCGTACAACTGCCTGAACCTTTTGCTGTACCTCCTGGCTCAATTGACTCTGTTCCTGATTTCCCTTGATCTGTTCCACTAGCTTCTGCAATGCTTCTTTATTAATTGGCTGCTCGCTTTTGAGTGCTTTCGAAAGAATTTCAAACTGTTGTGATAGCTTTCTTACCGATGAATCCGAGGGCTGAATGCTCACATAAGAAGACCGCTCTGCTTTTATCACAGGCGACTCAACTTGCACAGATGGATCGGGTACCAGGTCAGGCGCCTCTTTTGCCAACTGATTTATAATCTTGTCTAGCGATGGTCCGTATAAGGCGCGAAAAACCGCTTCATAACTTTTAGGGGTTACAGTGATTTTCTTTTGTGCCATAACGGACAATACATCTATTTTTTGCTGAATTGAACCCTCACCTTTTTTTATTACTTCTTCTATTACTCGGACAGTATCCGACGTAACGGAATTTCGTTCTTCTACTAACTTGCGGACAGCTTCCCTTACTTCAGATGAAATCTTCACTCCTGCTTCCCGAATTGCTTTATCCACCAGAGCATCAGCGGAAAGCTGGATTTGTTCTTGCCTGGAAGCGGAAGGAGATGCGGTACGCAATTGAAGCACAATCCCATTGCGACTGGTAATACGTGCTGTTATTCTCTCTTCTAAAGGAACCCCATCTTCAAATACCGCACTGAATTCCTTCCCTCCAGCATCAACAATAGCTTTATTGGTAGACACCCTATGCTTAATCAAAACTTCTACCGTCTGTCCCTGTTGCAATTCTGTATTCTTGTTGCCTACTTGAGAAGTTCCCATACCGCTTCTTATATCCGATACCTTCATAACGATGTCCACCTTTCCGTGCATGTTTCTATAATTTGATATCGGATAAAAATCAGGCTATTTATAAGTCTATTTCATAAAAAAAGCTTTTCTGATTGCGCTTATGGCAATCAGAAAAGCTTTTTCAATTCTTCTTATCGAAAAAAATACTGGGCGGATGTATATCGTCATCATGATATCCCTGCTGAAGTATCGCTTTTCTCTTCTCCACAAAAGATTTTTGCTGCAATTTCTCGCGTAAAGGCAGAAGCAAAGGATTGATTTGCAGACGAATATCCATAATTTCCTTTATAATTCTTTGTATCTCCTGCTCTTCAAATGGAGCGGTCCCTAAGTTTTGCTCATTGATTTCACTAATATGAGCAATAATCTGCCCGCAATTCTCCACATGCAAAAGAAACTTCTCCACATTCTCCTGCTGGAGAGCTTGCAATTGTGCCACTGTCTCTTCTTTCATCTTCAAAAGTAACTCTTTTTTCAGGATATATTTACTTCCTTCCATAATTGCTCTTATTTAACCATCTTAAGTGCCTGTGCCCATGTAGTACGAAAATCTTCCGCATATCCCAATACTTCCTTCATCATGGCTACATCTTTATGAATATTAGCCTTAATTAAGCACTCCAGCATATACTCGTACATAGCTGCCATGTCTTTTGCAATGGGATACTTGGTGTTCAACGTGCAAAGCAATTCACGTAAAATATCCTGGCTTTTGATCAAGTTCTCATTCGCTTCCGGCACCTTTCCTTGCTCTGTACTTACAATTGCCAGCTTAATAAATTTGACCAACCCGTTGTACAATTGGAGGGTAAGTTCTCCTGGTGTAGCGGTTAATACACTGTTTTGTCTATATTGTTGAGCAGCTAAATTCGTCATAATCCTACCTACCTCCTCCAAACTGTTGTGCCAGCCATGCTCCCTGGGAATTGTACTGACTCATTGCCTTTTCCATTGCTGTAAATTGTTTATAATATCGGTTTTCTTTATCAATCAAGCGATCTTCCATTCGGTTAATTCTTTTATCTATATCTTGTAACATTTTACCAATAACACTCTGGTCATCTTGTGCATTTCCACTTACTCCTGCCTTTTTGGAAATCGCCGTAAACGCTTCACTAAAATCATCATTCAAACGATGAATCAAGCCTCTTTGTCCCTGTTTAGTCGGATCATTCTTTACATCTTCTGCGGTAATATCCGATCCCTGTATAAACAGATTTTTCACTGCCTCCGGATCTTCCTGTAACGCTTTGCGCAGCTTATCCTCATCCACCGTGAGCTTTCCTTTATCCTTATAGTTCTCTGATTTAATTCCAATTGCAGAAAGTGAGTTATATATGCTGCCATTGTCAACGGTAGCCATCATACTCGTTCGCATTTTCATAACTAACGAAGATAGCGTTCCGTCCCGACGCAACAAACCACTTTTCGCCTTTTCTTCCCATTGTTCAATTTGCTTCTCTGAGAGAGCTTTTCTTTCTTCATCCGTTAATGGCTGATATTGCTTATACACTGGTTCATCAATTGTTTTATTCAGCTTTTCCAGTATTTCATTATACTTGTCAATGAAATCTTTAATATTTTTAATCTGAGCATCCAAGTCACGAGTAACTGTCAGCGTTACCTCTGTCGTCTCTTTATCCTTGAATGTATAGTTCACACCAAAGAATGTCGCCGTATTGGAAGAAGTTCGTACGTCCGTTCCGTTGAAGGTAACAAGTGCGTCTTTTCCAATAGCTGTATAAGCTTGAACCGAATCCTTTTTTTCTGTTGCTGCCAACCCGATGGCACTAAAGTCATCATCTGTATTCTTTGACTCAATAGAAATAGATGTCACACTCGGATCGTCTGAAGAAATGCTAAATAAATGCGTGTTTTCATCAAACAAAACATTCAATCCTCTTTTCGAAAACTCATCAATAACGGTTTTCACTGTGCTACCTGCACCAAACGAAATCGTTTCATCAGGCTTACCACTTACCTTAAGTATCAATTCACCCGAAACCGCTGTATTCAGCTTAGCATTAGGATCAGTAGTCAAAGAAACCAAAGGCTTTTGCTTAATTCCAACCTTATCAAGTAAATTCGATAAACCTGTTGTATCGGACGCGCTGAACTTCAATTCTTGCCCTGATCCTGTGTTTTTTGTTTTTACAATCAATTGATTTAACGCAGGATCATACATTGCCTGCACACCAAGAGATAACGTTTTTCCATTCTCTGTGAATGTTGCTGTATTTAACTTGCTAACAAGATCATTAATCGTATCGTCTGTATCTATCGTAATGTCGCTCTTCTTCCCGTTTACCGTTACAGAAAAGGTAAAACCACCGGGATTAGTGACCAGTTTATCGGTAGTACTTACTGAAGGTACACCTGTGAAAGTGGCACCCTCTGCTATTTGATTTACCTTTATTTTATATGTTCCGGGAACAGCATCAGCGGTTGCCGCTCCTGTCACCTTATCAGACTCACTTGAAGAAACGTTAAACGTGCCATATGTTTTCGACATTTTCATATCAAACAGCGTTTTCGTACGGAAAGAAAAAATGTCCGTATTCCACTTTCGATACGCATCGCTTTGCCAGCCAAGTTTTTCACGATTTTGCTTAAGTTTATTGACGGGAATTCGCTCGGCATCCATCAACTTTTTGACAAGCGACTCGGTATCCATGCCAGAAGCAATGCCGGAAATCCTTGTTATATTTGTACCGTACACTTATTCTCTTCCTTTCTTCATTTAAATTTTTTTGTCAAGAAAAAAACCGATCATTTCTTTAAGACGGGCCCGAAGTTCAAGAACCTCTTTCGGTGGAACTTCCTTAATCACTTCATGAGTGACTTTATTTTCAATGACAGCGTACCACTGATTGCTTCTCTCATGAAATTTCAAGGCTATTCCCATATTTAGGCTTTCAAATAACTTATCAGCATCCTCTTTCAGCTTATCACGCTCTTTTTGATCGCTATACTTTTGATTTTCAGCCACCCAACTCCCCTGGCTGTTGTGTTGTGGAGCGTCTGCTTGAATA
>Ga0310837_100829_pt1 | contig 17356 bp, 19 predicted proteins | sample SM_ome_5_FD_201315 | JGI IMG/M metagenome (GOLD analysis project Ga0310837, IMG submission 201315) | Sorghum-adapted microbial communities enriched on stacked mutant (SM) sorghum from Joint BioEnergy Institute, Emeryville, California... ...
TAGCAATCTGGTTCAGTATTTCTTTTAACCTTGTATCTACATCGCCAAGCAACACTTTCTGGCGATATTTCACACACCATACAATATGGTATTGGATAGAGTATACATATCCTCTACCATGTTTGACTTCTGCCATGTTATCCACCTCAATTATAGGATAACGTATGTCAAATGTTTTTCAAGTTATTACCTCTAAATATCAGTGCTTTTGTTAATTGACGAGTTAACATATGTCGGACAATCGACGTGTCAAAAGACACGCCTTGTCCGAAGCCGATTTATCTTATGACTGAAGTCACGAGTGTTCTCGGCTAATCTATAAAAACAATCCGACAATCGCAGCTGAGAGAACGGACGCTAGAGTAGATCCGTACAGCAGCTTCAAACCGAACCTGGCTACTTTGTCACCCTGTTTTTCGTTTAACGCGCGCACTGCTCCGGTAATGATGCCCACCGAGCTGAAGTTTGCAAAGCTAACCAAAAAGACGGATACAATGCCCGCCGTCCGCTCTGACAGCTGACCTGCGATGTCTTTGAAATTAAGCATCGCAACGAATTCGTTGGTTACCAGCTTGGTCGCCATGATGCTGCCGGCCCGAACGATTTCATTCGCCGGTATACCCAAAACAAAGGCAACCGGGGCGAAGATGTAACCAAGTACCGTCTGAAACGAAACGTGGAATACAAGGGTAAACAGATAATTGATTAAATTCATTAATGCAATGAATCCAATGAGCATAGCGGCGACGATAATGGCGATTTTCAACCCATCCATAATGCTTTCGCTAATCATTTGGAAAAATGTCAGTCGTTGTTCTTGATCTTCCCCCGCATCAATCACCTGTAAATCGTCTTCTTCATCCAACTTATACGGATTAATTAAGTTGGCGACGATGAGTGCCGAGAAAATGTTAAGCACGATGGCCACCACCACATACCTAGGAGCCAGCATGGTCATGTAGGAGCCGACAATCGCGATGCTAACAGCACTCATGGCAGATGTGCATAGCGTGTAAAGGCGCTGTTTGGAGACAAAGTTCAACTGTCTCTTGGCTGTCAGAAACACTTCAGACTGCCCCAGTATAGCGGAAGATACGGCGATATAGTTTTCCAGTCGTCCCATGCCGTTGAGCTTGTTGAGAGCAAGACCGACGTAGCGAATAATGAGCGGCAGAATTTTCAAATGGTTTAAGATGCCGATGAGCACCGAAATGAAGATAATCGGCAATAGTACATCCAGAAAAAAGTTGGATACGCCTGTATTCTCAAGTCCGCCGAATACAAAATCCACGCCGCCGATGCCGATTTCCATAAGCCTGGCGAACATTTTGGAGATGTAGCCGATTAAGACGACACCTGTTCGCGTGTTGATTAATAAAAAAGCCAGCAGAATTTGACTCAACAACATGGCGGCAATCGGTCTTACCCGGATTTCTTTGCGGTTATAACTAACAAGATATCCAAGAATGAACACCAACAGCAGACTGGCCAGAAAAAAGACAATATTCATTGTTTGTTTCCCTCCCCGCGGATGAATGAATAACAAAAAACCTCTTCCTTATTTTCCCCAAAGGACGAACATCAAAAACAAAAGAAAACTTCCTTAAAATGTAAAAGTCCGCTTTTTAAAGAAGGATTGTGCGTATTTTAATGGAATAGTAGAATATACCGATGACGGAATATGCAGGGGAAAGCACCATCGAAATATAGAAAAGAAAGTTAGAGGAGTCGGAGGGGAAAGCAAGTGAAGAATAGAAAAAGAAGGCGGTTCTTTGTTTTCATTTTTTTGCTTTTGTTTGCCGGTGCATGTACAGCCGGGGGCGGCCAGCCGACCTATACGTTGCCGCTGCAGATCGAGCTGGCTGTAACGCCAGAGACGGTGCATGTTGGTCAAAGGGCGCTCATTGAAGCCGTGGTGACGCAAGGATCGGATAAAGTGGTGGACGCCAGTGAGGCGATATTTGAAATCGCAAAAAAAGGCGAGAGAAATTATGAAGAGCTAGCAGCCAAATCTAAAGGAGACGGAACATACGCGATTGAAAAAACGTTTACGGCCGCAGGTACTTATACGATTAAAGCGAAAGTGACGGCACAGGATTTAACGGCCGTGTCTTCGCAGGTCATTAAAGTAAAAGAAGAATAGCAGGAAACCATCATGGCATCTCAGCCGCAACCCCGATATGAAAATGCGGAGAAGAGCGGCTGACTTTTGTGGTATGAAGGAAAGAGAGAAGAGAACGAGAGGATGATTTCAATGGGAAAAAAGGCGACGGCCTTTTTCGTCCTTAGATCTTTGTTCCTCTCTCCTTCTTTTTTTTATTTCATGAGCAAGGAGTAAATAAAGAGTGGAAATTAAGTACTTAAATACTGCGTATAACATTCATAAAAAATATTCCAAATTAGCCTCTAGCCCGAAAGCCCGTTGATAAGGTACTATATTACTAAGAAGTATGAGAGTCTAATGTACCAAACATAAAATGTAGGGTGTAGGCGGATAGCGATACACCGATAACCTGAATGCAGAACGGAAAGGGAACGAGGAAAGGGGCCGGGACATATGGCGATGGATGATAAAAAGGGAATTCTTTTGGAGAGCGGCACGAATGAACTAGAAATTATCGAGTTCGGGATTGCAGGTGAAACATTTGGTATTAATGTAATTAAGGTACGTGAGGTTATCAATCCTGTACCGGTAACGCGGACGCCGAAGATGCATCCGCACGTTATGGGAATCATTCAGCTGCGCGGCGAGGTGCTTCCTGTAATCAATCTGGCGAAAGCGCTGGGCTATCCGCCGTCCGAGCATCCGGAACAAGACAAGCTAATTATTGCTGAGCTGAATCAGATGAAAGTAGCCTTCTATGTGCACTCTGTGTCGCGCATTCATCGGATTTCCTGGGAGCAGATTGAGAAACCGTCCGAATTGGCACGTGGTATCGAAAGCAGCACGACCGGTGTGGTAAAATTGGACGATCGCTTCATTCTGCTGTTGGACTTCGAGAAAGTGGTGGTAGATATCAGTCCGGAAACGGGCATTAATATGGGTCAACTGAAAGATTTAGGCTCTCGCTCTCCATCCACCAAACGTGTGCTTCTTGCGGAAGATTCCGCTATTTTGCGCAAGTTGATCGAAGAAACTCTGCACGAAGCCGGTTATGTACATGTTGAAATATGCCAGGACGGAAACGAAGCGTGGAATTACCTCGAGCATCTTGTTCGTACCGGAAAGAATGTAGTCGATCATATCCAATTGGTGATTACGGATATTGAGATGCCGAAAATGGACGGCCACCACTTGACAAAGCGTATCAAAGAACATCCGGAGTTGCGCAAACTGCCGGTGGTTATCTTCTCCTCGCTCATTACGGACGACTTGCGTCATAAAGGCGAGAAAGTAGGAGCGGACGCACAGGTTAGTAAACCGGAGATCGGCAACCTCATAAAGATTATCGATCAATTGGTTTTATAATCGTAAGCACACAGCGATAAAACCAGGCGGTTCGGGCCATACTATAGGCAGCGTTTGGCAAAGGAGGAACAGCAATGACCGACCGAAACAAACGACAAGCGGCTGAAATGACGCATCCGCGCAGCCAACCGTCGCGCCTGGATCAGTTTGGCCGGGACGGCCAGATTCCGCTTACAGGCCAGGAGCCGCCGAAGACGATATCCATGGCTGAAGCGGAAGAAGAAAAAGAATGAAAAGTCGTTTCTAGAGAAAGGAAAGCCCTGCGGCCAAAAAGTGTGCCGGAGGGCTTTTCTGCATCGTTTTCTGTAAAAATCATGAAAGCGGCCATTCTGCTTCGTGCTTATAGAGAGGGCAAGGCTAGTAGGAATACGTCACGATCACAGAAATTCCCACTTTAAGCTCACCCGGATACACCCGGCTTCCGCTGCTCTCTTCCTTTGCCGCATCGCTCATGCTGCCTGTGCGCGGCAGGTTGTATAGATATACCGGTGGAGATGGTGCTATGCCGTCCGTAATCTGTACCGTTTCTTTTATTTTCACGCCGGCGCGTTTGGCCATTCGCTCTGCTTTAAGTCTGGCGTTGTCAAGCGCCGCATCCATGGCGTTCATCCGGTATTCTTCAATTTTTTCAGAACTGAACGAAACGTTTTCGATCCGGTTGGCTCCCGCCGCCGTCGCCGCATCGATTAGCTGACTGATGCCTGCCAGGTTCCGATACTTTACCTGGACGATTTGCTCTACCTGGTATCCTTTGAGCTCCTGTTTATTATTTTCCCAGGAATAATCGGGCATGGTGACAAAGCGGACGGTTTGAATGTCCGCAGCGGGAATATTCAGCTTTTCCAGTGCACTGTGGATAGCCTTGAATTGTTTGGCATTTTTCTCCTGGGCTTCGCGTGCGGTCTTTCCGGTAGTATGAAGACCAAGCTGAACATAAGCGATATCCGGCTGAACGACAACCTCTCCATATCCGGTTACCGTGATGGTACGAAGCGCAGCCGTGCTTGTACTTGCAGCATTCATCTGCGGCTCAGCAGCGTAAGCGGCAGGGGCGGTCAGTGCACCGGTGAATAAGGCGGCGCCAAGCAGTACGGCGCAGCTGAGTGGCTTGAAGCGTTTAACGGTAGTCATGTTTTTCCTCTCCTTTGTCCATATGGTAACTATATGGACGGATCGGCCGCGAAGAAAGTTGCGAGCGCTTAAATAAAGAAAGCCTGCCTATACCGGTATTCGGAAACGGTGTATCTGTTCCCATAACCCTTCCTGTACCAGAACCTCTTTTTGTTTATCACCGATTAAGTCAAAGTGTGGAAATCCCTTACGCATATGCAGGTGTTTTTGCTCCAATCCATAGGTCTGTCCCCATTCCAGCAGGGTGTCCAGGTTGGCGCAGCCCGCTTTGGTGACCGTTTTGATACCCGGATAGCGCGGGTGCAGCCAGAAGTGGGTTAAGAGCGCCACTTCACCTCGCCCGACCTTCGTTTTCCAGGCGGCAAGCTCTGCGCGTGTAATGCCAAAAGCCATGTTTGTTCCCTCCTTACCTTAATATTATATCGAAAAAAACAAATAAAAAGTGTTCGCTGGATAGTGAAGCGGCTACCCGAATAAGGGGAACGTTTTTCTTTCATTATAGTAGGGAAATTTCGTGTGAATGGAGGACTGTTTTGATAAGATAGTATAATAGTGTAAGAAGCTTTCGTGCAAAACGGTGCGAAAGCAGGAGACTTTGCGTTTGTAAGGAGGCGTTTGCAATACACATTGTAGATGAGCGAAAAACCGAACGGGCGATTCTCGTCGGCTGCTACCGGAAAAACAGCGACCGGCGCTATTTTGACCTGTCGATGGAAGAGTTGGCGGAATTGACGAGAACCGCGCAGGCAGACGTCGTCGCCGTGTTGACCCAGGGGCGTGATCAGGCGGATGCGCGTTTGTATGTCGGTAAGGGCAAAGTAGAAGAAATCAATCGTCTGGCGGAAGAATTGGAAGCAGACCTGATTGTTTTCAACGATGAGCTGACGCCGATGCAAATTCGTAACCTGGAGCAGGTCATCGAGTGCAAGGTTATCGACCGTACACAGCTTATCCTTGACATTTTCGCCCAGCGTGCCCGTTCACGGGAAGGCAAGTGGCAGGTCGAGCTTGCTCAATTACAGTACCGTCTGCCGCGCCTGACAGGAAAAGGGGCGGAACTGTCCCGTCTTGGTGCGGGTATCGGCACACGGGGGCCGGGAGAGACGAAACTGGAGTCGGATCGGCGCCATATTCGCCGTCGAATCAGCGAGATTGAGGCACATCTGGCAGAGGTCAAACGACATCGCCAGCTATACCGCGATCGGCGCAAGAAAAACGAGGTATTCCAGGTTGCCATCGTCGGCTACACGAACGCAGGCAAGTCAACAATCTTGAACCGTCTGACCGATGCGGGTATTCTCGAGGAGGACAAGCTGTTTGCCACGCTTGATCCGACCTCACGCCGTGTGCGGCTTCCGGGTGGTGAGGAAATTATCGTAACCGACACAGTTGGCTTTATTCAGAATTTGCCGCACCAACTGGTGGCTGCCTTTCGTTCTACGCTTGAAGAGGCGGCTGAAGCAGATTTAATTCTGCAAGTGATTGACGCCTCCCATCCTGATTATCAAATTCATATGGAAGTAGTGGACGAAGTGCTGGCCGAGCTGGGAGCCGGAGCCATTCCGCGCCTGACTGTCTTCAATAAGATGGATGCCGTAGAAGAGCGGCCGATTGCAACGATTTCGGGATCGGTGCTGTATATTTCCGCGCACCGAGAGGACGACATAGAACGCTTGCTTGCGGCGGTGGAAGCGCATATCGAAAGCGGGTACAGCCGCTACCTGCTGCGCCTGCCAACGGCACGCAGCGACCTGTATGCCCTTGTGCACCGCAATCTTCACGTTCTCCGTGAAAACGTCGATGAAGACGGCATGTATTATGAGCTTGAGGCGAAAGGAAAACATATCGAACAGCTTTCGTCCGAGCTTGCAGAGTTTATTATTTAAGAGCGTATAGAAGGGACAGATAACGTGTTTTCGTATTTAAAGCATGGAGAGAAATTAGCACCGTATGTTGAGCAGGTGGAAGCAGAAATCGGCCCGCGCCTGCGTGAGATCGAGAGAATGGCTGACTACAACCAATTTAAAGTACTGCGAGCGTTTCGCAAACATCAGGTGAGTGACTTTCATTTTGCGCCGTCGACCGGATACGGGTACGACGATATGGGGCGTGAAACATTAGAAAAGGTCTATGCAGACGTATTCGGCGGTGAGGCGGCGCTCGTGCGCACGCATATCCTGAGCGGTACGCATGCGATTGCGATTGCGCTGTTCGGTATGCTGCGCCCGGGTGACGAGCTACTGTACATTACCGGTGCGCCGTACGATACATTGGAAGAAATTGTCGGGGTACGCGGTCACGGCAAGGGATCGCTCAAAGAATTCGGTGTGGGCTACGCCGTAGTGCCGCTGACGGCGGAAGGCGAAATCGATAAAGAAACGATCGCCCGCTCGATACATACAAATACGAAAGTAATCGGCATCCAGCGTTCGCGCGGGTATGCGGATCGCCCGTCGTTTACAATCGCAAAAATTAAAGAAATGATCGCGTTCATCAGAGGCATTCGTCCGGACGTCATTGTGTTTGTGGATAACTGTTACGGTGAGTTTACCGAGGAACAGGAGCCACTCGAAGTAGGGGCCGACATCATGGCCGGCTCACTCATTAAGAACCCGGGCGGGGGTCTGGCCAAAAGCGGCGGCTATATCGTCGGACGCGCCGACCTGGTGGAGATGGCTTCATATCGCATGACTGCACCGGGCTTAGGGGCCGAGGTTGGCTCGACACAGAGCGGACTGCTGGAAATATTTCAAGGGTTTTTCCTCGCACCCCACGTGGTAGGAGAAGCGTTGAAAGGCGCGGTATTCACGGCCGGACTCCTGCAAAGATTAGGTTTCAAGACAAATCCGAGTTGGGATGCGCCGCGCACAGACCTTATTCAATCTGTCGAATTCGGCACGGCTGAAGGCCTCGTGACGTTCTGTCAGGGCATTCAGAAAGCGGCCCCGGTTGATTCGCATGTGGTACCGCAACCGGGCGATATGCCGGGATATGCCGATCAGGTCATTATGGCTGCCGGTACGTTTATTCAGGGTTCGAGCATCGAACTGTCTGCCGACGGTCCGATCCGCCCGCCGTATCTCGGATTTGTGCAGGGTGGTCTGACCGCTTCACATGTCAAGGTGGGTGTGCTGACCGCGCTGGACGGGATGATCGAGAAGAATTTGTTAAAAATCTAAAAAAGTCTAAAAAAAATGTGTAAATTTATCTAACATGTATTGACGAGGAAAGTTAACATATGTAGAATAAGAACCAAGGAAGCAAGGAGATTCACCGGCGAAAGGAGATAAAGAAATGAAAGATGATATTCGCCGCAATATGGCTCTTTTTCCGATAGGAATCGTGATGCAGCTGACAGAACTAACAGCGCGTCAGATCCGCTACTATGAGCAGCAGAATCTGATTTCTCCGGCGCGTACGAAAGGAAATCAGCGCCTGTTTTCCTTTAATGATGTAGACCGCCTGCTGGAAATCAAATCGCTGCTTGAGAAAGGACTTAATATTGCCGGCATCAAGCAAGTGCTTGCGATGAAGCAGGAAGGCAAGCGAGTCAGCAATATGCTTTACGAGAAAGTCGAACAGGAACGCAAAGAAATGTCCGACCGCGAGCTGCGTGATTTTCTGAAGCAGCAAATGTTTACGACCCGGCCGGGGCAAACACCGCTTAATCGGGGGGAGCTTTCCCGCTTCTTCCATTAATGAATCATCTATAAAAAATCATATGGGAGTCTCCTTGCTGAGGAGAGATCTTAAGGAGGTTGTTTGGAGATGGCAGCAAAGTACACGAAAGAAGACATTTATCGCTTGGTCAAAGAAGAGAATGTAAAATACATCCGCCTGCAGTTCACTGACCTGCTCGGCACGATCAAGAACGTAGAAATTCCGACGAGCCAGCTGGAAAAAGCGCTCGATAACAAAATGATGTTCGACGGATCGTCTATCGAAGGATTTGTGCGCATCGAAGAATCTGATATGTATCTGTATCCGGACCTCGATACGTTCGTTATCTTCCCGTGGACAACGGAAGACGGCAAAGTTGCTCGCTTTATTTGCGACATCTACACTCCGGATGGTCAACCCTTCATGGGAGATCCCCGTCAAATCCTGAAAGCCGCGCTGAAAGACATGGAAGATCTGGGTTTCACGTCTTTCAACCTTGGACCGGAGCCGGAATTCTTCCTGTTCAAGCTTGATGAACATGGCCAGCCGACGAACGAGCTGAACGATCAGGGCGGATACTTTGACTTCGCGCCGCTCGATCTCGGCGAGAACTGCCGCCGTGATATCGTACTGACGCTCGAACAAATGGGCTTCCAGGTAGAGGCGTCTCACCACGAAGTGGCGCCGGGTCAGCATGAGATTGATTTCAAATACGCAAATGCGGTCGAAGCGGCTGATCAAATCCAAACGTTCAAGCTTGTTGTGAAAACGATTGCCCGTAAACACGGTCTGCATGCCACATTTATGCCGAAACCGCTGTTCGGAATTAACGGCTCCGGTATGCACTGCAACCTGTCTCTGTTCTCCGGCGACAAAAATGCATTCGAAGATCCGTCTACAGAGCTTGGCTTGAGCGAAACGGCAATGCAATTCCTTGCAGGCATCATCAAGCACGCACGCGGCTTTGCTGCCATCACCAATCCGACAGTCAACTCCTATAAGCGTCTGGTTCCTGGTTATGAAGCGCCTTGCTATGTGGCATGGTCTGCGAAAAACCGCAGCCCGCTGATTCGTATCCCGGCTTCCCGCGGTTTGAGCACCCGTATCGAAGTGCGCAACCCGGACCCGTCAGCGAACCCGTATTTGGCACTGGCCGTTCTTCTGGCAGCAGGGCTTGACGGTGTGAAAAACAAACTGCAAGCTCCGCCGGCAACAGATCGCAACATTTATGTAATGAACGAAGCAGAGCGCAAAGAAGCCGGCATCGACAACCTGCCTGCAACGCTGAAAGAAGCGATCGAAGAGCTGAAAGCGGACGAAGTTATCAGCGCCGTACTGGGTGAGCACGCGCTTGAGCACTTCGTAGAAGCGAAAGAAATCGAATGGGATATGTTCCGTACAGCGGTTCATCCGTGGGAACGCGAACAATACATGAATTACTAATTCAAACTGGTTTTCGAAAGATCAAATCAAAATCCCGGCAGCGATATGCTGCCGGGATTTTTTGCGGTATTACTCGTTCCATGCCCAGTGCAGCCAGCCTGAAAAAGCGGAAACAGCCGTAATGACAGCGACAGCAAGGAAGAGAGTACCGGCATATACATAATCACTCTTTGACGTTACGGGAGTGTGATAATACGTACGGTTGCGCGAACCGTCAAATCCTCTGGCTTCCATTGCGATCGCCACCCGTTCCGCCTTGCGGATACCCTGGGTGAACAGAGGAAGTGTATAGCGGGCAAATGATTTTAACTTCCCCTGCGCATGAAATCCTCGGATTTTATGTGCGGCTTTCATCTGCGCAAGCTCACTTTGAAACAGAGGTACAAACCTGAGACCTGCCAGCAGTCCGTATCCCCATTTGGGCGAAAGGCGATACTGGTGAATTAAACTCATAACCAGCTGTGTCGTATCGGTAGTGGATGTGAACAGCAGACCGTACGTAACGAATCCGAGCATGCGAAACGCAATCGTCAGACCATGGTAGATGCCTTCTTCCGTGATGCGGAACCAGGCAAATTGCCCAAGGACATGTTCGCCTTTGCCGAAAGCGGCCAGCATCCAGAAGACCAGCAGGAAAAATCCGAGATACGGTACAATCCGCTTTCTTATATACCGCATGGTCCATCCCCCGAACATGACTCCAACGATGATGGATAGTAGCCAGAGCAGAGCGGAAGTAATCGGATCGGCAATCATCATGAGAAACAGCATAACGGCTAAATGGGCAGTCAATTTTACAGCCGGATTAACGCGAGCCAAACGGGAGCGGTTGGCATGCATCATGGCGCATCCTCCTTTCCCATTCATAGTGAAGCGGCCGCATCAACCCCGGCAGAGAAGCGCCGGAAGAGAACAAGTCGTACGGGGCACCATTAAATTGAATCGTACCGTCTGCAATCCAAATGACACGGTCTGCGTACCGGTCCACCAAATCCATATCGTGTGTGACCATGACAATGGCGGTTCCTTGTTTTTTTCGCTCTTCCAAACGAGCGAGTAATTGGGCAGCGGTGGCAGCGTCCTGTCCGAACGTTGGCTCATCTAAGAGGAGCACTTTCTGATCAAACAAGAGCATTGTCGCCACGCTCAACCGTCTTTTTTGGCCCTGGCTTAGCATGAACGGATGATGATCGCGATGCGCATTCAGGGTGAACTCTTGCAACAGGCGGTTCGTTTTGTCTGTAAGGACATGTTCGTCCCATTGACGAACGCGTCCCCCGAATGCCACTTCATCGTATACCCGATCTGTGACGAACTGCAGCTCCGGATTCTGGAATACGAAGCCGACCTGTTCGTACAGCTTTTTGGCCGGCCACTTGCGGATGGGTCGCTCCTGAAAGTATACCTCCCCGTGTTTTCCTTTTTCCAATCCGGCGAGCGCTTTTAACAGTGTGCTTTTTCCAGCGCCGTTCTCACCGATAATGGCCGTCCATTCGCCTTGCCGAAGCGAAAACGAAACATGTTCAAGGATATTGGTTTTGCCGTAGCCGATGGTCAGATCGCGTATGGTGTAGATGTCCGGCTCTACCGCCCCTTTCGACCTGGCCCGCGTCTCGCTTTGCTTCAGCTTTTCGCGCCACCCGATCTGCAGCGGATGGGAAGGGGCACAGGCCTCTTCTAGGGTATGGGGGAAGAGACGGGGCCGCCAGATACCGGCGGCCTCCATTTCTTTTTCGTACCGGGTCAGTACGTCTTTTGGTGCACCCTCCCCGATGATGCGTCCTTGGGCATCAAACAGGATGACACGATCCATCCAGTCAATCAAACCATCCAGTACGTGCTCGATGAATACCATGGTCATTCCTGTATCCGATACCGATTTGAGCAGTGTGAACACATCCTGTCGTCCCTGCGGGTCAAGCTGTGCCGTCGGTTCGTCGAAGAACAGTACATCCGCTTCGAGTGCCAACAGGCATGCGAGCGCCAGACGCTGCTTCATTCCGCCGGACAGCGTCTCGATCGGCGTATCCTTGGGCACAGACAGACCCGCCTGTGCCATCGCTTTTTCAATACGGCCGTTCATTTCATCCCGCGGAATGCGGCGGTTCTCCAGGCTAAACGCAATCTCATCACCGACAGTCAGCATGCAGAATTGGGCATCCGGGTCCTGAAACATTATGCCGACGGATTCAGGGCGTGTCACCTCGCCCTTTACTTCCGCTTCAATCGCGGCGGGAATAATTCCTGACAGCACAGACAGGAGGGTGGATTTTCCGCAGCCGCTTGGCCCGAGCAGCAGTACTTTTTCGCCACGTTGAATCGAAAGGCTCAGATGCTGCAGCGTGAAGGAGGGAGCATCGTAGAAACGGACCGAAAGATTGTTACATCCTAGATACGGAATCATATCCTTCACCACGTTGCTGTCTGCGCTGCCGCATCATTTCGTACTGCTGAAGAATGCCGGTTTTCGCCAGCGATTCGGCTATCAGTTTTCCGAGTACTCCTCCGAGGATAGCGCCGCTGACTATTCGCAGTGCAAACGTAGCCGCGAGTACACCCGGAGTATAATAGCCGAAGCCATTGGCCAGCAGGCTGTAGATCATGCTGCCGACCGCAGCGAGTACACCCGAGAGCATGAGGACGGGCAATGAATACTTCTTATAGCCGAACAGGAAAAAGGCCAATTCGGCGCCCAGTCCCTGAAAGAATCCGATTAACAGCGAAGAGAGACCAAAGTGGCTGCCCGTGAATACTTCAACGGCCGCCGCCGCCAGCTCCGCAATCAGTGCGGCGCCCGGTTTGCGTACAATATAAGCGATCAACGGACTCGCCACCACCCAGACACCGAACATCACTTCAGCGCCGACCGGTCCTATCAGCGCCGAGATCGGAAGCCAGAGGGTAGACCAGCCAAGGTACAGCACGCCGCACGCGATGGACAGTACGACGGTCAGTACAACTTCCCGCATTTTCCAACTCATCGTTTCATCACCTGTCCCAACTCAACCGGCCAGGTTTGCTTTGTATACGCCATATCCCAGAAGAGGTATTCCAACTGGCAACTGGTAAGGAAATGCTGCTTCATTTTTTCTTTCTCCATTTCATTGGCCTCTTCCGCCCAGCGGTCAAGCCGTGCGCAGAATCGATCGGTCAGCACGTTCATGGATGCCTCGCCATAAAAAGTAATCCATTCATAGAACGGGTGCGAAGGAGTGGGATTGACTTCTTTAAGCAGCTTTTGTCCGATTTCAAGATATGTCCACGGGCACGGCAGAAGCACTGCGATGATTTCTCCGAGCGTACCTTCATGCGCGACCGTCAGCATATGGCGAATATAATGGCTTGCATTCGGCGCAAGCGGATAGCCCTGCACATCTTCATAACGGACGCCCGCTACGCGGCACAAGTTGTTGTGGGGATGGGCTTCGCCGTGCAGTACGAATGAGATCTGCTCGGCAAACATCGCCATGTCTTCGCGTTTCTCGCATTTAGAGATGGCGATGCCGTAGATGCGGGCGAAGGCGTTGAGATATTCAAAATCTTGTTTTACATAATGGATGATGGCTTCTTTGTCCAAATTCCCATCGGCAATGCCCCGCACGAATGGGTGAGCGAAGATGGCCTCAAAGATTGGATCGGCATCCTGGCGAAGCTGTTGGGTAAATGTCATCATATAAATTCCTCCTAACAAATCAATTTTTTCAGGGAAGAAAGTGCTCCACCGGTCCCTTGCCCCAATAAAAAGCCGCTCTACAAGTAGAGCGGCATGCGAGACAAAGAATAACGCGCCATCACAACCAAATTGGAATGGCCAGTCGTCATGCCACTTCCCTACGCTGGTATAATCCAGATCAGGTTCGAAGGGATCAAGGCTACTGCGCCTTATCTCAGCCGTTACGGCACCCCCAGTGGACTTTCCTATGAAATTATCCGTAGAATAACAGGTTCGGGCTGACCTGTCAATGCTGTAAAATGCAAAAAGATAGACGATGAAATTTTTCGAATAAACTATCTTGTCGGCGGTTTTGCTTGACGATGTGCAAGGACCTCTTGTAACCTGTTGAAAGATTAAATATCAATGAGGGGAAAAATAGAGAGGAAGATGCAGCGTGACGTGGGAGATTTTGAACATTATCGGCACAATGGCGTTTGCGCTGAGCGGCGCGGTGGTGGCGATGGAAGAAGAGTATGATATATACGGCGTATTCGTGCTTGGCATGGCGACTGCATTCGGTGGCGGGATCGTGCGGAACTTTCTTATCGGTATTCCGGTGCCTACGCTTTGGGAGCAGGGAACGCTGCTATGGACAGCGTTACTAACCATGCTGGTGTTCTTCTTTCTGCCGGTAAAGTTAATCGCATACTGGCGTCGCTCGGAGGTGTTCTTTGACGCGATTGGTCTCGCGGCATTTGCTGTGCAGGGCGCGTTGTATGCGACGCAGCTCGATCGTCCGTTGAGCGCAATCATCGTGGCGGCGGTAATGACAGGCATCGGCGGCGGCGTGATTCGCGATGTGCTGGCGGGTCGGCGTCCGATGGTGCTGCAGGAAGAAATCTACGCTGTATGGGCGATCGGAGCCGGGCTGTGCATCGGCACGGGGATTGTAGACATTGGAGATTCCGTACAGTTGTATGGGCTGTGCGTTGCGATTGTTGTGCTGCGAGTGTTGTCTGTATTCTATAAATGGAAACTGCCGCGTCGTTCTTTGCATAAAGCGGTGCAGTAAACTACAAACCCCGGCCTGGTGTCAATGACATAAGGCCGGGGTTTCATTTGCTTGCTTATCGTCTTTGATTTTCCGAATCTTTCAATTGCTGTTGTAATCTTAATTTTGTGTACGATTTGTAAAAAGTCAGAAAAACAGAAACTTGCTTTATTCCTATTTCGTATAGGAAATTGTAATAACGTAGACTTTGGCTCCCTTCAAAATAATTGCGTTTAAAGGTTTGCAAAAATATACGGATAATGGAGGGAATAGAAATGAATATAGTTTTTACTGAGCTTACGTGCAGAAGTTGCGGCGTTAAATTAACAGAATATGAAGCAGAGGAAAAAGATGCGCTATGCATGGAATGTTACAATGAAAAGAACGCTGAAGTTTTAGCGGGAATGAACTAAGCCTGTTATAATTTTATAGAGTGAAAAGGGAGCCATTGTGCTGGAATGTACAAACCTGCCTCTATACCGGCATGCCATGCAGGCGGCAACTGGTATGCCGGTATTTTATTGTAACGCTGACCCATTATGTGTACGAATCGCTGCCTGTACTGAAGAATATCCTCACCCCAAAATCAAGCCGCGATCTATTGTAAAATTGAAGCCCTCGCTTCAGCGATTGCCCGCTCAGTGGGGAAGTATTCATGGAATTACTGTTTTAAATCCGACAAACGTTCACGCAGATAATGATTTCTCTTCACAATAAAACGGGTGATGTACTCCGATTCCGCATCAAATTTCTGGATGTCTTTTTTCTTATAGTCATCTCTTACAAGATAAGGACGAATAGAATTCATTAGCGAATGAATCTTAGGTTCAAGTGATTCTAGAGTGAACGAAGTTTCAAGTATTTCTTCAAGAAGTTCACAATACCTGGATCGGAAATGTGGAACGTCGAGAAGCCGTGCGGAAAGAGTATTATATCCCTCAATTGGAACATAATCATGCTCCATCATCTTCCCCTTACAGTCCCTTCCCCATGTTCCATCATAGTCCCAGGGAATAAGTTCAAATAAGCCTGTCTGCTTATTGTGGTATAAAGCATAGTTATGGACAAACCCGTCATAATTCTGAGTGCAAACCGCTCCTGCTAACCATCGGAAGTACTTATCTACATCAATATAATAAGCAATCTCTTTACTAAAACTTGAACGCGGTATGGTGTTAATCTTATAAATCAATTCACGCAGAAGTTCGTCATCTGATTTGGTGCCGCATTTTCGTTCATAACCGGATTCAAGTGTTTTTTTTGCATCATTATAATGATGGCTCACTAATGAAAAATTTGCGTCATTATTAATTGCATAATAAACCGGCCCTAAAGGCAGCCCTCTTTTCTGGAGAAATAGCTCATTTACGGATTCGAGTTGCAAATAGACTCCTAAAAATTTCCCGTTCAGGGTGAGCAGAACATGTTGAGCGCGTGGTGAAAGAACGCCAATCGTCCGAAAAAAGTCCAGGGAGAGTTTATTTCGGATTAAAGAAGGATCAGCGTATTCAGCGTTTAGATGGATTTCCTGCTCTCCAAATAACGAGGCATGTTTTATAAAACGTACATAATAGGATTTTTTTGGGAACTTACGGGTAAGCGAACCGCGATAGGCAAAATCGATTTCATATTTCATATTGTTTGTTTTCAGCTTAGCCGGTACAGGCTCATCGCACCATATATCTCTCCGCAACTCATGTAAATCCTTCGGATGAATGTATAGATAATAGTGTGGTATATCACTAGTTTTAGTAATTACCATATATTTCTTCCCTCCGTTTTTATTGATTACATTTTATGTAAGGAGAGAAAGATAGGTTACAAAAACTGGGTAGTTGATTAATTTTTATATAAGTCCACACTATTTTTTTGTTCATCCATAAAATATTATACCTGCCAATTAAGTAGGGAATCTGCAAAAAGGGGTGTTTATTATGAGGACATTGACACAGGAGGAAATCCGTGAAGTTATTTCTGATAGTGCAAATGCCGAGTTAGTAGAAATGTTTATGCGAAGAGAGCCAGTTGAGATAGATAAAGAGCCAACAGCCGCAGGAAAGCACAGTAAAGGCCGCCATCATTCTAAAGGTCGCCATCATTCTAAAGGCCGCCATCATTCTAAAGGCCGCCATCATTCTAAAGGCCGCCGTCATTCGAGCGGTCGCCGTCATTCGAGCGGTGACTGTCATTCGAGCGGTCGCCGTCATTCGAGCGGTGACTGTCATTCAAGCGGTCGTCGTCATTCGAGCGGTGACTGTCATTCGAGCGGTCGTCGTCATTCGAGCGGTCGTCGTCATTCGAGCGGTGACTGTCATTCGAGCGGTCGTCGTCATTCGAGCGGTGACTGTCATTCGAGCGGTCGCCGTCATTCGAGCGGTCGTCGTCATTCGAGCGGTCGCCGTCATTCGAGCGGTGACTGTCATTCGAGCGGTCGCCGTCATTCGAGCGGTCGCCGTCATTCGAGCGGTCGCCGTCACTCTAAGTCGTAATAATTGGTTTTGGAATATTCCGAATAAGGAGTACCGCCGTTCCGATATCGGAACGGCTTTTTGCTTTATAGCGGTAGCGAAGTAAGTGGACAGATTTATTAGAGAGAAGGTATACCGGAAGGGACAGGCCATTGCTTTGGACGAACAAGCAAAGGGGCCCACCTGGCATCCGGTGGATTGTACGGTGCGCTTGCAATAAGCCGACCATTTTGCCGGACGGCAGCTTTAGAACGAAGCATTTCTTCAATGAGAGGTTCGACGAAATCACGGGCCTCCGTTTTGAATACATGCCGGCTGAAATCGTGGAACCAGCCGCAGCTTAGGAGGTAATCGGGTACGTCTTCTTCCGCTATGCCGTCCAGTATGATGAGCGAGTAGGCGAAAATACGCTTGCAGGCATGCCAGGCTACTTTTTCCGGCGCGCTCAACCATTTTTCCAGGCGCCGTCTTGCGTTGTC
>Ga0310837_100834_pt1 | contig 17211 bp, 14 predicted proteins | sample SM_ome_5_FD_201315 | JGI IMG/M metagenome (GOLD analysis project Ga0310837, IMG submission 201315) | Sorghum-adapted microbial communities enriched on stacked mutant (SM) sorghum from Joint BioEnergy Institute, Emeryville, California... ...
TCGCCGCGCAGCCCGTTCGTCTGCGCCCAGCCGGTGATGCCCGGGCGGACGTGGTGCTTCACCATGTATTTCGGGATCTCGTCCTTGAACTGCTCCACGAAATACGGCCGCTCGGGACGCGGGCCGACAACGCTCATATCGCCCTTCAGCACATTGAAAAACTGCGGCAGTTCGTCGATGCTCGTCCGGCGCAGGAAGGCGCCGAACTTCGTGCGGCGGGGATCGTTCTCCACCGTCCATTGCGTATCCGCCGTCTTCTGATCCGACACATGCATGGTCCGGAACTTGTACATGACGAAGGTGCGCCGATCCAGCCCCATCCGCTCCTGCTTGAAGATGACGGGACCCGGCGACGTCAGCTTGATCCCGATGGCGGCAATCAGCATGATCGGCGACGTCACGATGATGGCCGCGATCGAGAACACAATATCGAAAACCCGCTTCAGCAGCCGGTTGCCGAGCTCGTCCAACGGAATGTCGCGCACGTTGATGAGCGGAATGCCCGCAAAATTATCGAAGTACGGCCGCGCCGGCAGCAGGTCGAAATAGTCGGGGATAATCAGCGTCTTCGCGCCGGCGTTGTCGCAGGTCTCGATGATCTCCGCGAACTTCTCGTGCGCTGCGAGCGGCAGGGCGATAATTACTTCATCAATGGTATGCTTGCGGAGCAACTCATCCAGACGGTCCAACCCGCCGAGAATCGGCGGCATCGAAAGGCCGGTTGGGGGATGTTCCTTCAGGTTGTCGTCGAGAAAGCCGAAAACTTCATAACCCAGCTCGGGATATTGCAACAGGCTCTTGTAGAAATTGCGTCCGACCGAACCCGCGCCGAGGATGAGCAGATACTTCTTGTTATATCCCCGCCGGCGGAGCCGGAACAGCATCTTCTTGGCGATGAACCGATAGACGGCCAGAAGACCGAGATTCAGCCCCAGGAAAATGCCGAGAAATTCACGCGAAATATGGATTTGCTTCGCGAAGTAGAGCAGGCTGATCAATCCAACGAAGCTGAGCGCGTGCACCTGCCCGATCTTCCAGAGATCCGTCGAGAATCTCGTCCGCCGCCTCGGTTTGTACAGCCCGGCGTAATAACCGATGACGATGGCCAAGATGGCGTAGACGAGTCCCCACAGAAAATACATGCTAAATGGCAGTGCTTCCGTTCCCGAAAGCCAGCCGCTGTAAAATTTAACCCAATATGCCGCCAGGAATGCGGCCAACATGCCGATCCCATCGAAAAGCACATAAATTTGTGTGAGGAATCGCTGGTTTTGGCGCAACACCGAACTCACCTTCGCGAGAATCAATTACATCACGCTTCATACTGCCACTATTGTAATTCTAGCAAAAATAGCGGAAGACTCAACTTCCAATTCCGCTAGATTTCCGCATCTCTCGATTTTTTACGACGAAAAAGCCGCTTCCGTTTCGCCAGCATGGCCGGAAGCCGCTTGAAAATGCGCGGCCAGCAGACGAGCAGCCCGGGCTCGAACAGGAGAATATACCCCAGCTTGAGCGCCTCCATGATGAGTACCCTGGGAATGAGATGCAGCAGATGCCACCCGGCGGGTTCATTTTTGATCAGGGTGAAAAAGCGGTTCTGGTACGAGTGGCGTCTGATAAAGAGAGGCACCGACCGCCGTCCGCCCTGCTTCCATCCCCTCGCATGCACAGCCCGGGCTGAGGGCACGTAAACCGCCTTCCATCCGAGATGGCGCGCGCGCCAGGCCACGTCGACATCTTCCTTGTACGCGAAGAAATCTTCGTCGAAGAACTGGCCGCTGTCCGCGACATCCTCGATCATCGCCCGCCGGTACACGGCCGCCGCGCCCGAAACGCCGAAAACCTCGCGCGGCTCCGTCCAGTCGGACACCGGTTCCCCGGCTGCCAGATCCGCCGCGTTGCGGTCGGGCCGAAGCGCCAGCCCGGCGCTGTCCATCGTATCGGGCCGGTCGGCGCGAACCAACATGCCCGTCGCGCTGCCGATGCGCGGATCGCGCTCCATGACCACAATGATCTCCGCCACGTAATCCGGATCGAGCCGTACATCGGGGTTGAGCACAAGCACGTAATCGGAAGGCGCCGATGCGGCGATCGCCTGGTTCTGCCCGCCCGCAAAACCGTTGTTCCAATCATTCAGAATCGTCAGCAGATCTTTATCGTACCTGGCGAGTATCTCTCGAGTATCGTCTGTGGAATTGTTGTCAACTACAACTATGGATATGTACGGGAAAGACTGCCTTCGCACGCTATCGAGGCAGTCAATGATAACAGAAGCACTGTTATAAGTTACAACACATACGCTGACAGTGGGGGCAGCAGTCACGATCAATCACTCAATCATTGCTTTATTGTGCACATTACTTTTGCATAACAGCATCAACCGATTCGTAACGATTCAATAATTCCTTAATATAGGATATTAAGTCGTCCCTCAAGTCTTCCCGCTGCAGCGCAAAATCTAACGTTGTCTTGATGAATCCGATTTTCTCTCCTACATCGAACCTTTTTCCGACATATTCATACGCATAAATGTCTTCATGAGTTGTCAGTTTGCTCAACGCATCCGTCAACTGGATTTCCCCGCCCGCTCCCGGCTCCTGATTTCCAAGAATATCAAACACGGCAGGGGTTAATATATACCTCCCCATAATTGCCATATTTGAAGGAGAGGAATTGACATCCGGCTTCTCGACCAGCTCATGCACTTTATGCAATCGTTCGCCCGCCAAAACTCCGTTCACAATTCCATATCGGGAAACTTCATGTTCTGGCACCCGCTGGACTCCGATAATGGACGATTGCAATTCTTCAAATATTTCAATCATTTGTTTCAGAGCCGGCTGCCCATTTGATCGAATAATGTCGTCACCCAGTAATACCGCAAAAGGCTCGTCTCCGATAAACTTTCTCGCACACCATACAGCATGTCCCAGTCCACGAGGCTCTTTCTGTCTAATGTAGTGAATGTCCGCAATGCTTGAAGGAAATATGACCTCCTCCAGCATCCGCAATTTTCCCTTTTCACGTAAATTAAACTCCAGTTCGAAACTGGAATCGAAGTGGTCCTCAATGGCCCTTTTCCCCTTGCCTGTCACGATGATGATATCCTCGATTCCCGACTCGACAGCTTCCTCAACAATGTATTGGATGGTGGGCTTGTCCACAATCGGCAGCATTTCTTTCGGCATGGCTTTCGTTGCCGGAAGAAAACGCGTCCCAAGCCCGGCTGCGGGGATAATCGCTTTTCGTATTCTCATCTCACGCCTCCTGCAGACCATCTCAACTTTCATAAACGAAGTTATTTTCCGCCTCTGCAAGGTTGGGATGTTTACTGTCTTTCTCAGACAAAATCGGATTTGTGATCGGCCAATCGATTCCAAGAGCCGGATCATTCCACGCAATTCCGCGATCATGTTCGACCGAGTAATATTCATCCACCTTATACTGTACTTCGGTATTCGGCACCAAAGTACAGAAGCCGTGGGCAAACCCTTTCGGAACCAACAACTGGCGTTTATTTTTGGCGCTTAATATAAAACCTTGCCACTTCCCGAATGTCGGTGATCCCTGCCGAATATCCACAACAACATCGTATATTGCTCCAGCTGTGACTCGAACCAATTTGGTCTGGGCCTTCGGATTCAACTGATAGTGCAAGCCGCGAATAACTCCGGCTTCTGTTGACAAAGAATGATTGTCTTGTACAAAATCATATTCGATCCCAAATTGGATGAACAACCGTTTATTGTAGCTTTCCATAAAGAAGCCACGGTTATCGCCATATACGGCAGGTTCAATCAATTTTACGCCGGGAAGTTTTGTTTCAACAACTCGCATATAAAGCCTCCGGTGTTCGCTGAATCAAATTATTATTTGAGCTTATTTTTGAGCAAATTCCTTAATGGCTTCATATAGCAGGTCCGAACCTTCTTGAGTATTATCAGGTCTTATGCTGAATATGTTAAGTTCACTGTCATCTCTCAAAAATTTATCCGGAACTATCGTAACATAGTACGGGCTGATAAACCGAGCTCCATCTCGATATTGAGCTTCTAATGCCGCCATAATCGAGTCCTTGGATTTCCATTGTTGGGTATGGAATTCCGGCACACCATACTCGCTTATTTCATTCTCTCTAAGGAACTCCCTGATCGCATCACTATTCGTGGCGCCACCATACAGGTTGATGCCTATTTTATAAGGCACACCTTTGGAAATTGACGATTCACCTTTGAACAGTTCAGGATTCCAGGACGAGTTTATGTTAGGTACGATCTGGTGCGAATAAATTTTGTCTGCAGGCAAACCGGTTTCCACTGCCACATTCCAGAAGTAATTCAGAAAGTTTGTAACTTGTGCGTCTCTATATTCGCTCCAATCGCGTGCAAGCGGATTATAGTACAATGCCGTCAATGGTTTAGGGTGGTCGATCCAGTGACTTAGCCCCAACTCATCGAAATTTTTAAAATTAACCGAATACTCCGGCAAGGGAGGCGGCGTTCCTTGAGAGCGGTCAACCACCACAAATTCTACTTGGTCCATCAAGTACAGTTCTCCGTTAACTTTGGCCACAATCTGAGCGTTGTGATGTCCTGGAGGAATGTTTCTGTAGTCCAAATCATATCTGTATCCGACGTTGGGGGTCGCTACTTCCTCCAGCGCTCGGTATACGTCCAATCTGTTTAGTCCCATTTTGACCTTGTCAATTTTCTCGCCGTCAATATAAAGCTCCAATTCTTCCACTAGAGAATCCGGATCCCATAGCCAGCCTGAAATAGTAACAATCCCGGCTGCATATGAATCATAATGTTCGGTATATCGTTCCAGTGCTTCTGCGTGGATGTTTTTGCTTGGCGGATTAATTTTTGAAAAATCACCGTAGTCCGTTTCATAGGCTTTGTTTAGATTATCAATAGTGCCATATTTCGTCTTGAGCCATTGTCTGAATTCCTCTATTGATCTCGGGCTATAGTCCGTTACTTGTATATTTTCAAATTGTCCGGTTCCATTCGAAAAATCCGGGAACAAATGGTGTACTTCTCCAGCCAATGTAAATCCTACTATACGATCCTTAACTTCTTGTGGAAGTTGGGAAATCTTTTCTCCGACATAGCGAAGAGCTGCTGTTCGGTAATGATTAACAGGAATTGATTCATCTGTTAACAAAGTAAACGGAATGACGGTATTCCCATAATAATTATCCATAGGAGGTTCGCCGTTGCTAAGCAGCATCAAGTTCGTGTAATCTTTCGATAACTCTTCTGCCAACGGACTGGTTGCATCAAAATGATTAAACATGAAATAAATTACAACCGGTCTGTCTGTATTGGATATCGTATTTAAGTACTTCTGCACTTTTTTTTCACTTATCTCCCATTGGTCACCCTTTTTATCGAATAGCGTCAATAAGGAAATCCCCATTTCATATCCAATCTGTACTTCTCCCTTTGCGCCATCCGGCTCGAGCGAATCCAAGTAACGGGTTAATGGTGCCGAAGAATCATAACCGTTATTTACACACCATCCAATGGCTGCAGAGGCTGAATTTATTTCCGGATGATTCAAAACTTCATCGCAAAAACCAACTCCTTCTATTACGGGAGTAATGTACATTGGGGAGCGGTCATCTTGCTTCGTCAATTTTGAGCAACCTGCCGCTATTAGAACAAATATCAATATTAAAATTAAGGCAAACTTGCCTTTGTTATTCACAATACTCAAATTATTCACCCGCCACTTTATTTGCAGATCCGTTGGATTTTCTGGCAATCTGATGAACCCGATGCTCCCACAGTATCAACATTCTTCGTTATTTTTCAGATAATCGCGCAACGCTTCCCGCCATGGACGGAACGGTGCGAATCCATGAATCCGAATTCCGCCATGATCCAATACGGAGTATGCCGGACGCGGCGCAGGTCGCGGAAATTCTTCCGTTGTGCATGGTTCGACCGTTACTTCAATCCCGGATTCCTCGAAGATCGCCTTTGCGAACTCGTACCAAGAGCACACTCCCGAGTTTGTTGCGTGATAAATCCCATAATAATCGGACCGAACCAAGTCGAGTATGAAATGTGCAAGATCAAACGTATACGTCGGAGCACCGACCTGGTCATGGACCACCCTTAACTTGTCCTTCTCACCGGCCAATTTCAGCATAGTTTTTACAAAGTTGAGACCATATTTGCCATATACCCAAGATGTCCTCACAATAAAGTAGCGGCGACACAGCGTTTGGGCCAGTTGTTCACCGGCCAACTTGGATTTGCCATAGACTGACCGCGGATTGGGACAATCATACTCGCGATATGGCTGATTGGCCTGGCCATCAAACACGTAGTCGGTGCTGATATATACGAGTTTTGCCCCTATTTCCTCGGTGGCAACAGCAACATTTCTTGTTCCATACGCGTTGATCCGGTAAGCTTCATCCGGTTCAGACTCGGCCATGTCAACTTTTGTATACGCCGCACAATGAATGACGGCATCCGGCTTGATGTCGTGAATCACATTTCGACATTGGTCCAAATTCGCAACATCCAGTCTGTCTCGTCCAAAACCGATTATGTCTGTTTCAACAAGCCCGGACAGGCAGACAATCTCTTGTCCCAACTGTCCATTCGCACCGGTAACGAGCAGCCTCATCTTATTTCCCGGCATCCATTATCCCTTCCGATCACGGTACTGCTGTTCATAATATTGGAGATACTCGCCGGAAATGACTTTGTCCATCCAGTCTTGATGTTCAAGGTACCACCTGATTGTTTCCTTTATACCAGTTTCGTAATTATATTTCGGATGCCAGCCCAACTCACGACGAATTTTCGACGCATCAATGGCATAACGTCTGTCATGACCCGGGCGGTCCATGACAAAACGAATCAGGGACTCCGGCTTGCCGAGTTCTGCCAGTATCGTTTTAACCACTTGGATATTCGTGCGCTCGTTGTTGCCGCCTATATTGTACACTTCCCCGCTTTTTCCTTTATGCAATACTAAATCAATCGCGCTGCAATGATCTTCCACATACAGCCAGTCGCGCACATTCAAGCCGTCGCCATAAATAGGCAGCGTCTTGTTTTCCAGAGCATTTCTGATCATGAGCGGAATCAATTTTTCCGGAAATTGATACGGCCCGTAATTGTTGGAGCAACGTGTAATGTTCACGTTAAGACCGAACGTTTCATGATACGCTCTTACTAGCAAATCGGCTCCAGCTTTGCTCGCCGAATATGGGCTGTTCGGAGCAAGCGGCGTCTCTTCTGTAAAAAAGCCCGTATCCCCCAAGGTACCGTAAACTTCATCCGTCGAAATTTGAACAAACTTTCCGACATTGTGTTTTCGAGCCAGATCAAGAAGCGTCTGCGTGCCAAGCACATTGGCTCGTACAAAGAGGTCCGGTTGCATGATGCTGCGATCGACATGCGATTCAGCCGCGAAATTCAATATCGCATCAAGCCCATCCTGGAACAGGGGTTCCAGGGCCTCCCGATCCGTGATGTCAGCATGCACAAATTTATAGTTCGGATGTCCTTCGATTTCACGAAGATTTTCCAAATTCCCTGCATAAGTAAGGGCATCCACATTGATAATATGATAATCGGGATATTGCCGAACCATATAAAGGATGAAATTGCTTCCGATAAATCCGGCCCCGCCGGTAACCAACAGTTTCACGATACTTGCTCACCTTTCACTACAAATTGGATATAAATTTTAAATTTTCAGCTTGCCGAACTCTTCACCGAATACAATGTCTTTCGCCAATTCATTCGCTTTGGCCAAAGACGCATGTGTTCCAGCGTCCGTCCACCAGCCTTCAAGAATGTCATACGTCAGTTCATTCCTTGCAATATATGCATTGTTAACATCCGTAATCTCCAATTCTCCCCTGGCTGAAGGTTTCAATGTTTTGATGATGTCAAACACTTTACTGTCATACATATATATGCCGGTCACCGCATAGCTGCTTTTCGGGTCCTTCGGTTTTTCTTCGATCGAAACAATCTTGTCCCCGGATATTTCCGGTACCCCGAAACGATGCGGATCATCAACTTTCTGGATAAGAATTTTGGCTCCGTTTCGTTGCGCTTTAAATCTTTGAACAAACGGCGCGATACTGTCTTGAAAGATATTGTCACCCAGAATGACAACCATCTGATCATCACCGACAAACTGTTCGGCGAGTCCAAGCGCCTGCGCAATTCCTCCGGCTTCATCCTGAACTTTATATGTAAAGGAAACCCCGAACTCTCCGCCGCTCCCCAGCAAATTGACCACATCCCCCATGTGATCTTTGCCTGTCACAATGAGGATATCGTGAATATCCGCCTCTTTCATTTTCGCAATCGAATGAAAAATCATCGGATATTTCCCTACCGGCAGCAAATGTTTGTTCGTAACTTTCGTCAAGGGGTATAATCTGGACCCCGTACCACCCGCCAAAATAATGCCTTTCATTCAGTTCTACCTCCCTAAATTAACTTAAAACCATTAAACACTACAAAAATATCATAATCTTTCTTCAACTAACGCATAGATTTTTCAACAGCGAATTGTTGAGAAGAAAATTTCATCCTTGATGTTAATTTTTTCAACCTGAGTGCAGGTTCCTCTATAAATTTCCATGAGAGTATTGCCAAAATCAATGTGACTAAAGTGCTGACTGAAACAAAGCCAATGAAATTTATCTTGTCGCTAAAAACATACAATACACTCTGTTGTGTTGGAAACGCATAAATATACATTCCGTAAGAAAAATCACCGTATTTACTAAAAGAAGAAAATTTAATTCTTATACATATAGACAGCAATAAATATGGCAAACAAATAAGCATTGCATATTGCAACGTATTTGTTTTTATTGACAGAATTATTAAGATAGTTGTCAACAAAACAAAGCGATTATTATAGTATATCTTTTCCCTGAACACATAAAACAATGAACCGGCAAAAAAATAGAATAGTAACTTGGTAAACTGTGCAGGTTCAATGAAAATCCAGAAATCTGATTGATGTAAATAAAACCCATTGCTAATATTTAAAATCACCAAAATAAAAACCGTTGCTGTTGTACACAGCAGCAACAACTTGTGTTTAATAATGAAAAAGAAATATAGGAGAGCTAAAATAATATAGCAGGCAAACTCATGCTTTAAACTCCATGCTGAACCATTAATCGCACTTGGGTACGGATTTATAGAAAATACATCATTGATTGTCGATTGAAAACCGGTGATGTTCAAAGTAATTGTATCAATAATATATTTCCCTACAGTGCTATTGAAGTATTCCTTTAATTTTAAATCAGATAGGAACGGCCCAACTGCTACTGAAAAAATTACGGCAGCAGCAATTAGTGCAGGAAATATCCTTAACGAACGTTTAAAAAAGTAATCTATATAACCTTTACTATTTAGTATACTTTGTGTAACCAAAAAACCACTAATTACAAAAAAACAAATAACCGCCAAGCTGCCGAAATCTATTTGATTACCGGTTAGTCTAGCTAAAACATCACCGAGTCGTTCAGGACCATAAAATAAAGGATAGCTATGAGAATATAGCACCAGCCATGCTAAAATCAATCTTGTCATATCAAAAGCATTGTTGTTTCTGTCATAAACTTCAAAAAAAGTTTTACTATTACTTATCATGATCTGCTTTAATCCCGACATCAATATCCCCCCCTTGAACGAACAAGTAAAGAACAGTCATATAACATTTCTTTAATAACAGCAATTTTCGCATAGTTGCCTTCAAAACTTTTTACATACTGTTCTTTGTCCTTTTAAGAACGAAAGCTATTATGGGTGAATTATAGTAAATCGTCCACCACAAATTTCGTTTTATTCCCATACTAGGATAAAAACACTTAAAAAAGTAATCAAACAAATTGAAATTGATATATTTTACTTTCCGTATCTTGCTATAGAATGCTGTTACTTTGTTCAATAAGCTAATAGCTTCATTATTATTTGGGTTGTTCTGAATGACCAAAGATCTCAAGCAATGAACGAAATACTCCATTTGATTCGCTAAATACTCGTCTCTTTCAGCAACAAATATATTATAACTATCAAATTCGTTCTTTTTTATTTTTCTATATCCTACTAAGTTCTTTTCGTGTTGTCTGTATAACATCAACGGTTCTTCGATAATACCTATTTTGCCATTTATCGAACATACAAAAGAGATCCACCAGTCATGCATAACTACCTTTTCAGGGAAAGGCAAGATATACTTCTTCATTTCCCCCCGTGCAATCAACGAACATCCCGACACTATATTTTGAAACAACAAAATTTTCCATAGATTATTCTCAATTTGCGAGCTGATATTCTGGAGCTTGAAAAATGATGGAAACCGAACTTCAAGGCGTTCGTCCACTATCATCAAATCGGAAAACACCATGTTCAAATTATCTTGATGAATCTTTTCAAGCAATTCACTTACTTTTGATGTTGCCCATACATCATCCTGGTCGCACAACATGAAATAGGGTGATGATGAGAATGACAGCAATCTTTCAAAATTCTTTATAACCCCTACATTTTGCTTGTTGAAATGAACTTCGATCCTGGCATCATTATCTGCGTAATATTCCAATATATCACGTGTACCATCTGTTGATCCATCATCAGAAATAATGAGCCTGAAGTTTTGATGCGTCTGATTCAAAATACTTTCGAGTTGCTCAGGTAAAAACTTTTCTCCGTTATATGTCGCCATTAATATGTCGACCTTGATATCTTTAATATTGCTTGTCAAGTGTTTCACCACCAAGGTCTGACAAAAAATCATACGGCCCCCTACATTAGCAGAATGACACTTATGCCGAAGTCATTCAAAAAGTATGATCATTGTAAATAATTAAAGTAGGGGACCGGATTCATAACCTTTACTACTTCCGCCTCTTGTATTTCAACGCAAGATAAATTACTTTCTTACCAATCTTCAGCACCCAATTATGATCTCTTCTCAACTTCTCCAATACTTTGTAGCCCACTGTCGATTTAATTTGTCTCAGTTCATTCTCAAGCTGCAAAGTATAGTTGCTGTTTTCGTGGGAAGCACTGACCTCATTGTGTTCCTTATTTGCATCTTGATTGACATAAATCGCACAGAAATAATCCATTGCCCGTTTAATTTCGGCACTAGAGAACTCGTGGCCACCCCGTATAATTTCAACTCCAGTATAATTCCTGTAAATTTCGGCGTATTGCTCTGCCATCTGCCGCACACTTATAAATTGATAGTTTGCAATGTAATTGCAAACTTGCTCGTATTTTGTTGAAAAATCAACCAGCAAGTCATCTATATACTTCATGATATCCTTGGGATCGGTACTATCGCAAACCCATCCGCCGCCGACTTTTTCAACCCTTTCCTTCAATGCCCCCATCGGGGTGACCAACACCGGAATACCACAATTCCAAGCTTCAGACAGCGTATAGGAATACGTTTCCGGCCACGGCGACCAAAGGGCAATAATATCCACATCAATGCGTTCAAGAAGCCCGCTCAGTTCATCTCTTCTATACTGCCCGTGTTTAATTACATTTTTTCTTTCCATGAGATTCAATCTTTGGTCTCCAAGCAACCCGATAAAGTGCCATTCAACCGAATCGTTATGGTAATTGGTAATCACTTCATATATTATATCGCTTCCTTTGGCAGCCGATATCCCACCTAGAATACCGATTTTTACTTTCTGGCCAGCAACAAGTTTCTTTTTCTTTTTTTTGGTATTCCATTGAATTCCATGTTCAATTACCCGTATTTTCGCTCCAATTTCGGGGTATTCATGGATGTACAATTTCTTAGTTGATTCGGACGGGACAAATATCATGTCAACATTGGCCAGCATGTTTTTAACTTGAGTTTTCCATGTTTCAAGGAAATGGGTATGAAACTCATGTGACGTTCTTAAGCAACCCCAGCATTTTTCAGGATTTCTGATGTCAAAACAGTACTTGTTGTTCTCATCCAGCAAATTGATTCTTGGGCAAATATAATAAAAATCATGAAATGTAATAAACACAGGTATTCCATACTTTTTTGCAACATAGGGAATATCGAAAGAATGTTTAATCAAATGATGAATATGAACCAGATCAATTTCAAATGTATTTATAATTTTATCGACGATATCGGCATATTCTCTATGGCGAAAATGTGTATTTTCCAATGTTTTGGCAAGACCAAAACGATATTTGGCTACTTCCTTGCCATAACGGTAATGCTTCAGGATAAGCTCATGTCCTCCCGAAACCAATACATAGGCATTAAAATCATCCAGATTATGAACAATATCCATTACGTGAAATTCGGTGCCGCCAATCGGATGGTTATATGGCTGGTCAAAAAAATTATGAAGAACAAAGAGAATGTTTCCTTTCAATTGATGCATATAACGGGATTGTTCCATCCGGTTGCGTATCGTTTCATGAATGGGTCTGAGCGGATTGTTGCCAAAAACATAGGCATGGACTTTTTTATCATAATACGGATAACGGGTGTTCAGTTTTTTCAGATTGGTTTCAATCAACTTGAATTTTTCGCCCTTAAAGGACATTGAACCTTTGTGGAATATATATGTATCATCCGCCACCACATGGATATATCCCTTTTCACTGGCCCTAAAGCAAAAATCATTTTCTTCTCCATACCCTTTGCCAAAGGCCTCTTCGTCAAACAATCCGACGTCCTTCAGCACTTCCCACTTAATATACATGCAAAATCCTACGCCGGTGGGAATTTCCGGGTACAGACGTTCGGACACTTTCTCCACATATCTCGCAAACGACTCGATTGTAAACCCTTCCGGCAGTTCATTGTCGGCATCAAATTCCGGAATGGAGCAAACCGTGCCGTTGTTCGTAAATGGCGTTACAGTGGCAATAGATCCATGCGAATAAGCCGCCGCTTTCATTTTCTTTAGCCAGTTTTTTGTTACAATAGTGTCACTATTGAGAAGAACAACATCTCCTTCTGCAATTGACATCCCCTTGTTTACGCTGCCGACAAATCCCAGGTTTTTCTCATTACGGATAATCGAAACATTGGGATGGTTTTCGATGGTTTTCAGGTATTTCTCAACACCTGGATCCGGGCTGCAGTCATTGATAATTCGAATAATATAATCAATCTCATCAGTGCATTTGAATATTGACTCAACACATTCCTGTAAGCGCTCCGGTGCATTGTACACCGGAATGATAATTTCAATCGGTATGTTTCTCATGTCAATCCTCTCTTGAACAGTTTTCTCGCTAACTTAACAAGTTTGCTGGTTGTAGCTTGAATTATGGTGCGTTCCACTTGCTCAAATGATGCCGACAATTTACTGCTTAGCTTATTGGGTAATTCTGAAACGTCGTGCAGCACTTGCTTCTGAAGACCTAACATTTCTCGATTCTGATCTGTAATACGCACTAGCAAATCAGAAAGTTCATTTTTCTTGTTTTCAGATATGCGTTCTATTGCCCCCAACAGCTCCCGGGTCTGATTCATAAAAAGAACAAACGCATCCTTCTGCTCTTGTCGAACCTTTTCAGCAAGATTCAACAACTCTCGATTTTGCTCTTTGTATAGCTGCAGCTCAAGCTCGCTTTGGGCAAGCTTTCGTTCGATGTCGCGATAATCTTTTTCCTGGTTCTCGATTTTCCTGCTGAAATTATGCCTTTCCGCAATCAGCATGTTATAGATATATTCTATCACCTTTTCCGGATTATCTTCCACATACATCTCCAACTCTAAAATCAAATCACCATTATTATCTTCAACTTCAAAATTCTCCAGCAATAGCGAACACTCACTTTTCAAACAGATAAAATCTAGTGAGTCTTGTTTAGAAAGAATAAGCATTTCTATTGAGCTAAACAATCTTTCATTGCTGCCCGGTTCCCAATGATAGATCAAATCTTGCGTCCTTGTGTTCCTTAAGGCAATTTTGTAAAGTTCTCCGCGCACGATGGTGTTTGCGAGATCCAAGCGCAATCTGCCGGTTGCTTCTTTCGGCAAACACAACTCATATTTTTTCCTCATTCCCATTTGAATGGGTGTTCGTACAGAGTTTAGCTCAGCAAAACGACCTTCCTTCCCCCAATAAACTTGAATATAGTTAGCATCCAAGTAATTATCGCATATATGGTCATAAACTTGATCCGAATCTTCTATTCTTCCTATTTCCGCAACCGCAATATACTGGTAAACGTGGCCATCCGGTCTGCTTCTCAGGTAGCTGCGAATCGGATCGGGAAAATATCGATAATCCTGCTTAAACTCCGTCGTTTCCGGCCGGCGTTGCGTGACAAGAATCTCAAGCGGCTTCAACCCTGCATACTCCAGAACCTCGACCAAATGTCTTCTTGTAAAAAAATGAATATGCGTCTCATCTAACAACCCGGTCGGACGATAATCAAATTTCCCCTGAAGCATGTCCATTATAATAGCGTTGTGGGTAATATTGGGGACAGATATCAGGATATTTCCCGTCGGCTTCAACATTGAAGTTGCGGACTTCAGAACTTTCTTGGGACTCCGGAGATGTTCAAGCACATCTGCAAAAATGATATAGTCAAAATTCTCACCTTCCAGTTCCTGAATCCACACCATGCTGTCGATATCCGCAACAATCATTTTTTCCGCATATTTCTCCGCCGCTCTTGCGGCCTCTTCGTCAATTTCAACACAATAGACGGAGCAGTTCAGCACCTCTTTCATGTATTTGGTCATGTAGCCTGCTGCGGGACCGAACTCCAGAACCTTGGTATGAGGCGCAATGCGTCTCAAAATAATGGAGTGAGACGTGGGCTCTGACAAATCAATGTCCACTTCATACTTCAAGACGATTATCCCTCACTTCCCAAGTGTGTCTCAGATAGGCAATTCCTTCCGCTCTGTATTGTTCCGAACTTATATAGAACGAGCTTATTTTGGTCTTGTAATCCAGACGCACAATCGCGGAACTGTCAAAAAATCCAACATCAACAAAGTAACTCCCTGGCAGAAGCTCGAGATTGTCATACTTGCAAATTAATTGATATTTCCCTGGTGCAGACGGGAGAGGATATCGGTCAATCTTGGTATTCAATCCGCAAACATAAGCATCCCTGTTGCTGATTACTGCTACCCCCCCAACTACACCTTCCATTTCTTTATATAAAGTATAGTCAACGCATACCGTTATTTTTTCACCGAATCTGAACTCGTTTCTCTTGTTCCCCGATTCATCAAAAAACTCAACTTTGTCAATTGTCAGTACGGTATCTTGATCTATTGTTGTTGTTTCCGGAACCGGTGAATTCTGCTGAATGATGTCTTTCTTCATATAGTCTTCATATAATTCAACAATTCGCTGCACTTCTCCTCTCATAAAAATTTCTCCGTCTTTCATCCAAATAACTTCGTCGCAAAAATTTTTGATCGCATAGGTGTCATGGCTGACAAAGAGAATCGTCTTCCCCGCATTCTTGAAGCTTTTCATTTTATCCATGCATTTCAATTGAAATTGCAAATCGCCGACAGACAGCGCTTCATCTATAATCAGAATGTCCGGATCAACGTTAACCGCACAGGCGAATGCCAATCTGACAAACATCCCGGATGAATATACCTTCACGGGTTGATTAATAAAATCACCTATATCGGCAAACTCTACTATCTCACGATAACGCTCATCAATTTCTTTACTGGACAACCCCATTATTGAACCTTGCAAATAAACATTCTCTTTTCCTGTAAATTCAGGATTAAACCCACTGCCCAGTTCAAGGAGCGCCGCAACCTTGCCATTAACCGTAACCGAACCGCTGGAAGGCTGAAGGGTATTTGCGACAATCTGCAGCAACGTGCTTTTTCCGGAACCGTTCTTGCCGATAATCCCTAAAGTTCTTCCTTTTTCAACCTCAAACGATATGTTTTTCAAAGAATAATGCTCGCGATAATACTGCTTCTTAAAAAAAAATTGCTTAAGCCTGTCTTTCGGATTATCATAAATCCGATACACTTTCGAGACATTCTCGACCTTTACCATGACCTGATTATAGGACATCTGAAAACCCCCGCCGAAGTTTTCGGAAACAAATGTAACCAAAAACAGCTATCAGCATTCCAATCAAACTTCCCGTCAAGAGCCAGCCAAAATCGGGAACCTGCCCCCACAAGAGCACTTTTCGCACATCTTCCACGGTGTAGCTTAGGGGATTGATATAGAACAGGAACCTGAGCGACTCCGGAACTGCCGTTATCGGATAAAAAATTGGGCTTAAAAACATAAGCGCACTTGTAATTATATTAATGACATAAATAATATCGCGGACATAAGTCCCGATCGCTGCAAGAAACCAGCTCAGTCCGAAACACATCAAAATTACCGGAAGGAGCACAATTGGAAGAAACAAAACGGTTAAGTGAATGGTTCCATTCGCAAGCAAAATCGCAATTAACAGAATCACCAAATTGATCAACGCGTGAATTAATGCCGAAACCACAATCGAACTCGGCAACACTTCGAGGGGGAACAGAACTTTCTTGACATAGTTAACATTTGAAATAATGATGTTTGTCGATCTGTTGAGTACTTCCGAAAAGAAATTAAAGACCATCATCCCTGAGAAAATGATTAATGCAAATTCAACTTTCGAAGATCCTGAACTGTTTCCCCACCTGGCTTCAAATACAACACTAAAAACAAAAGTATATACGACCATCATCAACAGCGGGACAATCATTGTCCACAATATGCCAAGATACGATCCTTTATATCGAGCTGCCACATCTCGTCTGACAAGTTGCTTTAGTAGATTGAATCTCTGGATTGACATATGACTTATCGACACTTCCTTCATCTGGTAAAATTGAATTCAAGGCTTTCGTCCGTTTTAGAGCGCCATCGAATTCGCTTGACATAAACTTTATGTATTCTGCATAATCCGATAGAATCAACTATTTTTCAACCGTAAGCGAACGATTTTATTATATCTTATAGCGGAGCGTATTCAACATGAAATCGGAAAGTAACCTTATCAAAAGTTGAAAGATCCGTGTCGTGATAGTGTTTCTTCGTCATAAAAAGTTGCTAATTTTTTTGCAAAATAAACAGGACACTGCAAGCCTCTTGTCTAAGGTTAAACCACCACGAATAACCAACGAGAGGAAGTGTCCCTAGCAACATGGTACCACAAGCAACCAACCATGCGCCAG